>JACKQG010000388.1_pt1 | contig 64867 bp, 54 predicted proteins | sample 8237621 | NCBI WGS metagenome assembly JACKQG01 (sample SAMN15677084, study PRJNA649215) | marine metagenome | biome: marine; feature: Black Sea; material: saline water; isolation source: suspended particulate matter (SPM) from the Black Sea western gyre | collected 2013-06-09/2013-06-10 | depth... | reverse complement strand
GCGACCCCGGCCACCCCTCCCCAGCTGGCCCCGGCCCCCGCCCAGGGACCGACGCCCGCGCCTGCCGACCCCGGGGCCCCGCACCCTGCGCCTGCAGAGCCATATCTCGACAAGTCCCTGACGCCGGCGGTGCGCAAGATCGTCGATGACAACAATCTCGACCCGGCTCAGATACCGGCCACCGGCAAGGATGGCCGCCTGACAAAGGGCGACGTTCTCGATTACATGGCCAAAGGCGGAGCCCCGAAAGCGGCCCCCGCAGCCGCACCGGACAAGCCCTTGCCGCCCCGCCCGGATGACCCGCGCGAGGAACGCGTGCGCATGAGCAAGCTGCGCAAGATCATCGCCGGACGCCTGAAAGAGGCCCAGAACACGGCGGCCATGCTGACCACCTGGAACGAGGTGGATATGGGGGCCGTGATGAAGATGCGCTCCCAGCACAAGGATGCCTTTGAGAAAAAGCACGGCGTCCGGCTCGGCTTCATGTCGTCTTTCGTACGCGCCGCGTGCATCGCGCTCAAGGAATGGCCGGCGGTCAACGGCGAGATCTACGGCGACGAACTGATCTATAAAAACTATTACAATATCGGCGTCGCCGTCGGCTCGCCCAAAGGCCTGGTGGTGCCGGTTCTGAAAGATGCCGACAAAATGGGCTTCGCCGACATCGAAGGCGGCATCAGCGATTTCGGCCGCCGGGCCAGGGACGGCAAGCTTGGCATCGACGAAATGATGGGCGGCACCTTCACCATCTCCAACGGCGGCGTCTTCGGCTCGCTCAATTCCATGCCGATCCTGAACGTGCCGCAATCGGCCATTTTGGGCATGCATAAGATCGAAAAACGCGCCATCGTCGTCGACGATGAAATCGTCATCCGCCCGATGATGTATTTGGCGCTGAGCTACGATCACCGCATCGTCGATGGCCGCGAAGCGGTATCGTTCCTGGTCCGCATGAAGGAATGCATCGAAAACCCCGAGCGTATTTTGATCAACGTCTAGATAAAGGAGCCCGGCCATGAGCGACGCATACGACCTGATCGTCATCGGCGGCGGCCCAGGCGGTTATGTCGCCGCCATCCGCGCGGCGCAACTGGGCCTGAAAACCGCCATCGTCGAGAAACGCGGCGCGCTGGGCGGCACCTGCCTCAACGTCGGCTGCATCCCGTCGAAGGCATTGCTTCAGTCGTCGCACCATTACGAGATGGCGACCACGGAATTCGACCACCACGGCATCAAGGTCAAGGTGTCGCTCGACCTGAAGACCATGATGGGCAGGAAGAAAAAGGTCGTCCTGGACCTGACCCAAGGCATCGAATTCCTGATGAAGAAGAACAAGATCGACTATCACGTCGGCGAAGGCCAGATCACCGGCGCGGGAGGCGTGACGGTCAAACCGCCGAAAAAAAGCGCGAAGAAGCAACCGCTGAAAACCGACAACATCCTCATCGCCACCGGCTCTGATGTGATGCCGCTGCCCGGTGTCACCATCGATGAGAAGCAGATCGTCAGTTCCACCGGCGCGCTGGCTTTGGCCAACGTTCCCAAGACCCTGGCAGTCGTCGGCGCCGGCGTGATCGGGCTGGAACTGGGCTCTGTCTGGCGCCGGCTTGGAACCGAGGTTACCGTGATCGAATTCCTTGATCATATTCTGCCCGGCATGGACACCGAGACGTCAAAACAGATGAAGCGGACGCTTTCCAAACAGGGCATGACGTTCAAGCTGTCAACCAAGGTGACAGGAGCCAAGGCATCCAAAACCGGCGTCAGCCTGACAATGGAACCCGTTTCCGGGGGCAAGAAGGAAACACTGAAAGCCGATGTGGTCCTGGTCGCCATCGGCCGCAAGCCCTACACCGAAGGGCTGGGCCTTGAAAATGCCGGAGTCGAGATGGATGAGCGCGGCTTCATCAAGGTCGATGAGGATTTCCAGACCAACGTCGAAGGCATCTTCGCCATCGGCGACGTCATCGGCGGGATGATGCTGGCCCACAAGGCCGAAGACGAAGGCGTCGTCTGCGCCGAGATCATGGCCGGACAATCCGGGCACATCGATTACGACGCCATCCCCGGCATTGTCTACACCTGGCCCGAAGCCGCCAGTGTAGGCAAGACCGAAGAACAACTTAAATTGGCCGGCACCGCCTACACCGTTGGCAAGTTCCCGTTCACCGCCAATTCCCGCGCGCGCTGTAATGCCGACAGCGACGGTTTCGTGAAAATCCTCGCCGATGCCACCACCGACGCCGTGCTGGGCTGCCATATCGTCGGCCCCCAGGCGGGAGACCTGATCCAAGAGGTCGTCGTCGCCATGGAACTGAGTGCCAGCGCCGAAGATATCGCCCGCATCTGCCACGGCCATCCGGGCCTGTCGGAAGCCGTCAAGGAAGCGGCGCTCGCCGTCGGCGGGCGGGCGGTTCACATCTGACGGGAACCCACACTTATGGGATCAAACGGCCATCGCAGGATGCGCCGACGGTGGGGATTTTTTCATCGGCTGATGGGTGCGGGGTCAACGCCGGGGCGGTGGCCTGCCGCCCCGCATCATTCCCGGAGGCGGGCCGCGTCTGTCCCCGGAACCGCCGAAACCGCCAGACTGATCCAGATCAAGGCGCGGCTTCCCCGATTCGGCTACACTTCATCCTAGGCACGGAAAGCAACCTGCCGTGCCGGTTGATGTGTGTGCCCCAAGTTTCCAAGGGAGGAGAGGCGCGTGTTTGAGGTTCTGCCTGAGAGCAGAGGCCGGCGGTTTTATGTCCGTGCGTCCGGCACGCTCAACGATGACGATTACAAGGAACTGACGCCCCGGCTGGAAAGAGCGATCACCAATTATGGGCGGCTGCGCCTGTTCGTCGATATGGAAAACTTCGAGGGCTGGGAAATGATGGCCGCGTGGGATGACTTCGCCTTCGGCCTCAAACACTGGAACGATTTCGAGTGTGTCGCCATGGTCGGCAACAGGCGCTGGGAAGAGGTTTCCGCCAAAGTTTTCGATGCTCTGACCAAGGGCGAGATTCGTTTTTTCGACATCGCCGAACGCGACGCTGCCCACGACTGGGTCGAACATGCCTGAGCGAAGGCCCGTTAAAACGATTAAGGGCTAATTTGTTTGAGGGCGGGGTTTGCCTTGCCTACACTCTGGGCTATGCAAATCGAGCCTTTCAAGCCTTCCCGCCTGTCGCCGACAGGGCTGATTACCGCCATCTGTGTCGCCGAAATTTTTTCAATGATCGGGGTCGCGACCTTTCCGGCGTTGCTGCCGACCTTCATCTCCGAATGGCAATTGAGCAACACCGACGCCGGGTGGATCAACGGCATCTATTTCGCCGGTTACCTGAGCGCCGTTCCGGTTCTGGTCAGCCTCACCGACCGGGTATCTCCGCGCAGAATCTATTACCTGTGCCTGTTGCTGGCCGCCCTCTCCAGCGCCGGGTTCGCATTTCTGACGGACGGTTTCTGGACCGCCATGCTGTTTCGCGCCATCAGCGGGATCGCGCTGGCGGGTTCCTACATGCCGGGACTGAAGCTGCTCAGCGATCACCTCAAAGCCACCACCGGCAACGACGACCAAAGCCGCGCCGTCGCCTTCTACACATCGAGCTTCGGCATCGGCACGGCGGCGTCCTATTATCTGGCCGGTGTCATCGCGACGGGATGGGACTGGCATTGGGCCTTTGCGCTGACGGCCGTGGCGCCGCTGATCGCCATCGCCATATCTTCCATGGCCCTGCCCGCCCGCGATCCGGCCATGGGCGACACGCCGGACACACATTTGCTGGACTTTCGTCCGGTGCTGCGATGCCGCGCCGCCATGGGCTATGTGCTGGCTTATACGGCGCATAATTTCGAGCTGTTCGCGCTACGCTCGTGGATCGTCGCCTATTTGGTGTTCGCCGCCGCCACGGGGCCGCAAGACGGCTTCCTGACTTTGGAAATCTGGAGCGCCACGGCGATTGCCGCCTCCATCAACCTCCTGGGCATGCCGTCCAGTGTGCTGGGCAACGAACTGTCCAGACGCATCGGGCGGCATCGCACCATCACCATCGTAATGCTGTCGTCAGCCGTGATGGCCTGCCTGCTCGGGTTTTCGGCGGAGTGGCCGTTCTGGATCGTCATCGCCCTGGCCATGGTCTACGGCATCACGGTGACCGGCGATTCCGCATCCATCACGGCGGGCGTGGTGGCAGCGGCGCCCGAAGGTTACCGTGGCGCCACCATGGCCGTGCATTCGTGCATCGGCTTCATGGGCTCGTTCGCCGGCCCGTTGATGTTCGGCGTCATGCTCGACCTGACCAGCCCGGATGGAATCGGCGGTGAAACCGTCGCCTCCTGGGGCTGGGCCTTCGCCTTTACCGGCGCCGTCGTCGCCCTGGGGCCGCTCGCGCTGGCCCTGCTGCGCGAGCGGAAAAAGCCAGGTTAAGCCTTATTTTTTGCCGCCGGCGACGGCCGACAAGGCCCCCTTGATGGCATCGGGCGCGCCCATGATATTCATGAAGCTGTTAGAGCCCATCATCGACAGATCGGGGAAATTGATGGCAATGCGGAAGCGGGCCGACTGCGAATAGACCTTGGTGCCGCTGACCAGCAGTTCATAGGGCAAATGGGCCGTCGAGCGGACCGGCTTGAAATCGATTTCGCTCATCAGGTATTTGTCGTCCTGATCTTTTTCCTGTTCCGTCTTGCCCTTCATGGCGACGCCGAACACGGTTTCCTTCTTGCCCGGAATATCGATGCGGTAAACCTTGGTGACACCGGAAACGCCGGCGGCCAGGTTCTTTTCCACCGTATTAACCGCCGCCTCAAAACTTGTGTGTTCGCCCATCAGGAAATGGTCGGTAAAGTCCTCCATGCCGAACATATACTGGTATTCGCGCAGGTCTTCGTCGTTCATGGCGTCATCGTCATCGGGCCCGTATTCCTTGCCCTTGCCCAGCGCACTCGCCAGACGGCCGGCGGCATCGGACAATTTGTCCTTCATGCGATAGGCGGACGCCATGTAAGTGGGGTTGGTGTAGGCGACCTGGAGTTGGTCCTTAACCTTGGTCACCGAAACCCGCTGCGCCGCGCCGTAGCCGCCGAAGTCGGACTTGGCGACGGCTTTTTTCAGGGCGTCGTTGGTCACGACAATGATGGTAGCCGCCGGATAGGGCGAATAGGAGCCCGCGATTTCGAATCCGGCGCCTTTCAGTTTGTTGGTCACGTCGGCGACGATGCCCGCCATATCGCCCGATGACGTGGAGGCCAGGACAAACGGCTTCATCTTGTGATCGTCATTGTGGGACGCCTGAACCGAACCGGCCGGCTCGAACGCGCTGGAAATCAAAGCCGCCATCGACAATGCAATAAATAATTTTTTCACTTTTATCTCCCCAAGGAATTGATTGAAGGCGAAGCATATTCCTTGAGCGCACTGTCCGGGTGGTACGCCAGTGCTACAGAGGTATTGCTTCAATACCTGCCTTTAGCGCCGGGCGCGGGGATGGGCTCCGTCATAGACTGACCTCAGCCGTTCCGCATCGACCTCGGTATAACGCTGGGTGGTGCTGAGCGAGGCATGGCCCAGAAGTTCCTGAATGGTGCGCAAATCGCCGCCGCCGGCAAGCAGATGGGTGGCGAAGCTGTGGCGCAGCGCGTGCGGCGTCGCCGTGTCCGGCAGGCCCAACTGAGCCCGCAGCAACGCCATCTGGCGCTGGATGATGCGCGAGGTCAACCGCTTGCCCCGCTTGCCGACGAACAACGGGCCGGCATCAATCAAATCATGGGGGCAGGCTTCGATATAATCTTCGATGGCGCTGGCGACTATGGGCAGTACCGGCACTAGGCGTTGCTTGTCGCCCTTGCCGGTAACGACGATGGAATCCGGATTGTCGTCCCGCCCCGGCGCCTGTCCCAGATTAAGCCCCAGCGCCTCGCCGAGACGCAGGCCGCAGCCATATAATAAGAGCACCACCGCCGTGTCGCGTTTTCCCAGCCACGGCTCTTCCTGAAGATCGCCGATGATCTCGATGACCTCAAAGGCGGACAATTCGTCCAGCGCCTTCGGCACCGAGCGCGGCGGCTTTGGTGTTTTGACGGCGGTGATGGCGGCATTTTCCGCCAGTCCCCGGTGTTCCAGGAACTTGAAAAAATTTCGCAAGGTGGACATCGCCCTGGCCGTCGAAGACCGGGCCAAGCCATCTGCGTGGCGGGCCGCCAGGTAGCCACGGAAGTCCTGGGGTTTAAGGTCATTCAGGTCGCTTAAACCCGGCGGGAAGCCCAGGTGGCCGGAAATAAAACGAAAAAACTTTTGCAGATCGCGGCTATAGGCGTCCAGCGTGTGCGGTGAAATCCTGCGCTCAAAGGCCAGCCATTCCCGCCAGTCGCCGACGGCAGCCGCCACGGCTGGTTCCACGGGCGGTTCCGTGACTAGCTCCTTGTCAAATTCAGGCTTCATTCCCCGCCGCCCGGTGCAGGCAGGTTTCCATGGCCCTGGCCAAGAAGCTGATCAGCTCGGTTCCCTGTCCGGGATTGAAGACTTCCCCGCGTGACCCCAGCCCCATAAACCCGACGGGAATGCCCTGCCCGGAACACAAGCGCGCCAAGCCGGCCGAGCGCACCAGCCCGGACGCCTCCCCGAACAAGTCACTGCCGCCATCCGGCCCCTCGTTCAAGTCGCGCATCAGAACAACGTTTTCCTCCGGCCCCAGAATCCGGTCCACGTCGCCGATGCCGAGAAGACGGATATCGACTTCCTCCGCCATCGGAGCATTGGTCACCAGGCCGGGAGTCTCGAATCCCAGAATCACCATGTCCACGTCCAGCAACAACGGCAGGTCATCGCCGATGACGCGCAAAAGCTGGTCCATGTCAGACGCCCACAACAACGCCAGCACGGCGGCATGGGTCCGGGTCTGCACCGACATGTTGGAGCGGCTGGTCTCGATCACCTCTTGCGCGCAATTGCGCAGGTCATCGATTTCCCGAAGCCTGCGGTCGGCCAGGAAGTGCTGCATATCGACGACCCCGTCTCCGGTCCAGCGCGACGGCGCCGTCATTTTCGACAACAGGTCCTGACGGCCTGCAAAAAAATCGGGATGGTCTTCCAGGTAGGCGATGACATCATCGGCTGAGATGCCCCCTTCACCGGAAGAAGCTGTTTCGATAGCGGAAGAACTGTTTTTTTGATCCATGTGTGCCGGAAGCCTCGCCAGATTTCGCGAATCGCCTATTATAAACCAGAATTGAAAGACACAGCATAAAACCCTGCCGGAACCCGATGACGCCACCCGCCGAAACAAAGCCCCGAACCACAGCCGTGATGCTGCCGCTGCCGCTTGGAGGCACGTATGACTATCGGGTGCCCGCAAGCATGGACCTTAACGACGGCGATTTCGTCGCCGTGCCTTTCGGCCCGCGCCGCACCATCGGCGTCGTCTGGGGAGAGGCCTTGGGCGATGTCCCGGACGCCAGACTGAAAGACGTGATCGGACGACTCGACGCGCCACCCCTTCCCGAAATCATGCGCCGGTTCGTCGACTGGGTTGCGCGCTATACCGTGAGTGCGCCGGGCGCGGTGCTGAAAATGGCGATGAGCGTACCCGACGCCCTCACCCCGCCGAAACCGGTGACGGCCTATGCGCCCCACCCGGACCCCGCCGATTTCAAAAAAACCAAAGCCCGCGAACGGGTGCTCAAGGTGCTCCAGGAAGGCCCGCCCCGGCCGGCGGCGGAACTGGCGCGCGAAGCCGGCACCAGCCCCGGCGTCGTCAAGAGTCTAACGGAGGCCGGCGTGCTCATGCCCGTAACCATGGCTCCCGATGTTTCAGGCTCCGGACCGGAGCCCGACTGGTCGACGCCGGGGCCGGAGCTGTCCGAGGACCAGAGCAAGGCCGCCGTCAGCCTTGAGAAAGCCACGGAGACAGGCGGATTTTCGGTGACCCTGCTGGACGGCGTGCCGGGGTCCGGAAAAACGGAAGTCTATTTCCAAGCCGTCGCCGAAGCCCTTAAACAAGATGGACAGGTACTGGTGCTTCTGCCGGAAATTGCCCTTAGCGCCCAGTGGCTGGCGCGGTTCTGGAAACGCTTCGGCGGCGCACCGGTGGAATGGCATTCCGACCTGACCCCGGCCAAGCGCCGCGATACCTGGCGCGCCGTCGCCGAAGGCCGCACCCGTGTGGTGGTCGGCGCGCGCTCGGCGCTGTTCCTGCCGTTCCCCAATTTGAAGCTTATCGTCGCCGACGAAGAACACGACGCTTCGTTCAAGCAGGAAGACGGCGTCATCTACAACGCCCGCGACATGGCCGTGGTGCGCGCGCAGTTGGGCGAAATCCCGATCATCCTGGCCTCGGCGACACCGGCGCTGGAAACCGTGCTCAACGTGGAGAGCGGGCGTTACAAAAGTCTCCATCTGCACGACCGCCACGGCGATGCGGCGCTGCCGGACGTCGACACCATCGACATGCGGGCGGAAAAAACACCGTCTCAGTGCTGGATATCGCCCACCCTGCAGGACGCCCTCAAAAAAACTTTCGCCGACGGGGAACAGGCCATGCTGTTCCTCAACCGGCGGGGCTATGCGCCGCTGACACTGTGCCGCACTTGCGGGCACCGGTTGCAATGCCCGCGCTGCACCGCGTGGCTGGTCGAACACCGGCGCGGCGGCAGACTGCAATGTCATCACTGCGGCTATCATGCGTCCCAACCCCAACAATGCCCCGAATGCGAAAACGAAGACACCTTTGCCGCCTGCGGCCCCGGCGTCGAACGTCTGGCGGAAGAGGTGGAAAGCCTGTTTCCCGATATCCGTACCGTCGTCGCCGCCAGCGACACCATCACCGGGCCGGACGCGGCGGCGTCGCTGGTGCGGCGTATCGAGGACCATGACGTGGACCTGATCATCGGCACCCAGATCGTCGCCAAGGGGTATCATTTTCCGCTGCTGACCCTGGTCGGCGCTGTCGATGCGGATTTAGGGCTGACCGGCGGCGACCTGCGCGCGGCGGAACGCACCCATCAACTGCTGTATCAAGTGGCGGGACGGGCCGGGCGAGGCGAACGTCCAGGGCGGGTGCTGCTACAGACCTACATGCCGGACCATCCCGTCATGCAGGCTTTGAAAGCCGGGGGGCGGGACCAATTCCTCACCGCCGAAGCGGACGGGCGGCGCATGGCCGCCATGCCGCCATTCGGGCGTTTGGCCGCGTTGATCGTGTCGGGAACGGACGAAAGCGCCGTCGATGCCGCCGCCACCCGCCTGGGCTACACCCGGCCGGTGGGCGATACCGTAATGGTGCTTGGCCCGGCGCCGGCGCCGATGGCGCTTCTGCGCGGCAAACACCGCAGGCGATTGTTGTTAAAGACAGCCCGCGACGTCAACATCCAGGCGCTGATCCGGGACTGGCTGGCGCGCGCAAAGGTGCCCAAAAAGACCCGCGTGCAGGTCGATATAGACCCCTACAGCTTTCTCTGAGCATCCGCAGTTATTATTTCACCGGCCCCGGCGCTCCCCATGGCCTCGGAGCGGCCTCGAAAAACCCACGAAAATGACTGGTTTTCCGCGGGTTTTTTAAGCTCCCGGAGTCGTCTTGCATGGCTGAAACGTGTGTGCTACGACAAGGGCGAATTCGGGGGAGGCCCCGTTTCAGGAGGATAGCTCCAGGATGCCGGAAGGCGCCTGATAATTCGACGCAAACGTTCGATCTAAAAGAATATTAAAGAGGACATTTCCAGGTGTCAGCGGAGACGATAGGCGCTACCGGCCTCGCCGGTCGCTATGCGACGGCGCTTTTTGATCTTGCCAGTGCGGAAAAGCTGCTGGATCAGGTCGCGAGCGACTTAGAAAGCCTTGCCCGTATGATCGAGGCAAGCGACGACTTGACGCGGCTGATCCGTTCGCCCGCCATTTCGCGCGGGGATCAGGGTCGGGCCATGGCCGCCGTTCTGGAAAAGGCCGGCATGTGCGAACTGACCCGGAATTTCGTCGGCACGGTCGCTCAAAACCGCCGCCTGTTCGCTCTCAAGGCTATGATCGCGGCCTATCAGGGGCTGCTGGCGTTGAAGCGCGGTGAATCCACCGCCGAAGTCGTCACGGCCGCGCCGCTGAACGACACGCAAATGGAAGACATCAGCAAATCATTGAAAAAGGCCATCGGGTCCGACGTCGCCATCGACGCCAAGGTCGATGAAAGCGTACTCGGCGGCCTTATCGTTAAAATCGGATCGCGAATGGTCGATGCATCGCTGAGGACCAAGCTTCAGCAATTGCGATTTGCCATGAAAGGTATTGGGTAATGGATATCAAACCGGCGGAAATTTCCGCCATTTTGAAAAAGCAGATTGCGGATTTCGGCAGCGAGGCCGAAGTTGCTGAAGTCGGCCAGGTTCTGTCCGTGGGTGATGGTATTGCCCGCGTGCATGGACTGGATCAGGTGCAGGCCGGTGAAATGGTTGAATTTCAGGGCGGCATCAAGGGCATGGCCCTGAATTTGGAAAGCGACAACGTCGGCATCGTGATTTTCGGCGAAGACCGCTACATCAAGGAAGGTGACACCGTAAAACGGACCGGCACCATCGTGGACGTGCCGGTCGGCAAGGAACTGCTGGGGCGCGTCGTCGATGCGCTGGGCAATCCGATCGACGGAAAAGGCCCGATCAATTCCGAAAAACGCCAACGCGTCGAAGTCAAGGCGCCGGGCATTATCCCCCGGAAATCCGTGCACGAGCCGGTGCAAACCGGCATCAAAGCCATCGACAGCCTTATTCCTGTCGGACGCGGCCAACGCGAACTGATTATCGGCGACCGCCAGACCGGCAAAACCGCCGTTATCATCGACACCATCATCAACCAGCGCAAGATCAACGAATCCGGCAACGAATCGGAAAAGCTATACTGCATTTACGTCGCCATCGGCCAAAAACGCTCGACCGTGGCGCAGTTGGTGAAAACGCTGGAAGACTACGATGCGCTGAAATATTCCATCGTCGTCGCCTCGACCGCGTCCGAACCGGCGCCGATGCAGTTCCTGGCGCCCTATACGGGCTGCACCATGGGCGAATTTTTCCGCGACAACGGCATGCATGCCGTCATCTTTTATGACGATCTCTCGAAACAGGCTGTCGCCTACCGGCAGATGTCTCTGTTGCTGCGCCGCCCACCGGGACGCGAAGCCTATCCGGGTGACGTTTTCTACCTGCATTCCCGTCTGCTGGAACGCGCCGCCAAGATGAACGACGATGAGGGTGGCGGCTCCCTGACGGCGCTGCCGGTGATTGAAACCCAGGCCGGTGACGTATCCGCCTATATCCCGACCAACGTGATTTCCATCACCGACGGTCAGATCTTCCTGGAAACGGAACTGTTCTTTAAAGGCATCCGCCCGGCGGTGAACGTCGGCCTGTCGGTCAGCCGAGTCGGTTCCGCCGCCCAGATCAAGGCCATGAAGCAGGTCGCCGGCTCGATCAAGCTGGAACTCGCGCAGTACCGTGAAATGGCCGCCTTTGCCCAGTTCGCCTCTGACCTGGATCAATCGACCCAGCAACTGCTGGCCCGTGGCGCGCGGCTGACGGAATTGCTCAAGCAACCGCAATACACGCCCCTGCCGGTGGAAGAACAGGTTGTTACCATTTTCGCCGGGGTCAACGGCTACACCGACGGCATCGAAATCAGCCAAGTCACCGATTTTGAATCCCGGATGCTGGATGAAATCCGCTCCAAGGGGACAGACATCCTGGACAGCATTCGCACGGAAAAAGAACTGAGCGAAGAAACCAAGTCCAAGCTGACTGCCTTTATGGACGACTTCACCAAGACCTACGCTTAACCCCGCCGCCCGGAACGAAAAGACCGAACCCCCACCATGGCCAACCTCAAAGATCTCAAGGTCCGGATCAACAGCGTCAAATCGACGCAAAAGATCACGTCCGCCATGAAGATGGTTGCGGCGGCGAAGCTCAGACGCGCCCAGGACGGTGCCGAAGCCGCCCGGCCGTTTGCCCAGCGCATGGAACGCATGGTCGCATCCGTCGGCGAAAGCGTCGCCGGGACGGAGGGCGCGCCCGCCATGTTGGCCGGCACCGGAGAAGACAAGACCCATCTGATCGTCGCCTGCACCGCCGACCGGGGACTGTGCGGCGGGTTCAACGGTTCCGTCATTCGCGAAGTCCGTACCCTGGCGCTTGCTCTCAAACGCGACGGCAAGACGGTAAAAATCCTCTGCGTCGGACGCAAGGGGCGGGACGGCCTGAAACGGGACTTTGCAAACGACATCATCGAAACGATCGAAGGCATCGGGCGGCGCGGCGTCGAATACGGCGAAAGCGTCGAGATCGCGGAAAAAATATCCACCATGTTCGACGACGACGGCTTTGATGTCTGCTCCATCGTTTTCAATCACTTCCAGTCGGCGATGACGCAAATCCCGACGACGCAGCAATTGATCCCCTTTGCCGCCACCGAACCGGAAAACGGTGAAGACGGCGAGCAAAAACCCATTGAGACGGGGCCGCAACCGATTTTCATTTTCGAACCCGACGAACAGGACATCCTGGCCGAGCTGTTGCCGCGCAACATCGGCATTCAGGTTTTCCAGGCGCTGCTGGAAAGCGCCGCGTCGGAACACGGCGCACGGATGACATCCATGGAGAACGCAACCCGCAACGCCGGTGAAATGATCGATAAACTGACACTGACCTACAACCGGACCCGTCAGGCCGCTATTACGACGGAACTGGTGGAAATTGTCTCAGGCGCGGAAGCGCTTTAAAGAGGCGCGGACGGGCGCAGCCCGGACCGGGATATATTTAGGAGTTAGAGAGATGGCGAACAAAGCAATGGGGAAAATCACACAGGTTCTGGGCGCCGTGGTCGACGTACAGTTCGAGGGCGACCTGCCTGGGATTCTGAACGCACTTCATACCGAAAACGACGGCAAGACCCTGGTTCTGGAGGTGGCGCAGCATCTGGGAGAAAACTCCGTGCGCACCATCGCCATGGACTCGACCGAGGGTCTGCAGCGCGGCAGCGAAGTCTCCGACACCGGCGAGGCCATCAACGTGCCGGTCGGACCGGAGACGCTGGGGCGCATCATTAACGTCATCGGCGAGCCGATCGATGAACGCGGCCCCATGAAGACCAAACTGACGGCGCCGATCCACGCCAAGGCTCCGGAATTTGTCGATCAGTCGACGGAAACGGAAATTCTGTCGACCGGCATCAAGGTCGTCGACCTGATCTGTCCCTACGCCAAGGGCGGCAAGATCGGCCTGTTCGGCGGCGCCGGCGTCGGCAAGACCGTTATCATCATGGAACTGATCAACAACATCGCCAAGGGCCACGGCGGCTATTCGGTGTTCGCCGGCGTCGGCGAGCGGACCCGCGAAGGCAATGACCTGTACCATGAAATGATTGAATCGGGCGTTATCGACCTGGAAGGTGACAACTCCAAGGCGGCCTTGGTGTACGGACAGATGAATGAGCCCCCGGGTGCCCGCATGCGTGTCGCGCTGACCGGTCTGACCCAGGCCGAATACTTCCGCGACCAGGAAGGCCAGGACGTTCTGTTCTTTATGGACAACATTTTCCGCTTCACCCAGGCCGGCTCCGAAGTGTCGGTTCTGCTGGGCCGCATTCCGTCCGCCGTTGGTTACCAGCCGACGCTGGCCACCGACATGGGCAATCTGCAGGAACGCATCACGTCCACCAACAAGGGTTCGATCACGTCGGTGCAGGCCGTGTACGTTCCCGCCGATGACCTCACCGACCCCGCGCCGGCGACGTCGTTCTCGCATCTGGATGCGACCACGGTGCTCAGCCGCCAGATCGCGGAACTGGGCATTTATCCCGCCGTTGACCCGCTCGATTCCACGTCGCGGATTCTCGACCCCCGGATCATCGGCGAAGAGCACTACAATGTCGCCACCGAGGTTCAGCGCGTGTTGCAGTCCTACAAATCCTTGCAGGACATCATCGCCATTCTGGGCATGGACGAGTTGTCGGAAGAAGACAAACTGACCGTCGCCCGGGCGCGTAAGATCCAGCGCTTCCTGAGCCAGCCGTTCTTCGTCGCCGAAGTGTTCACTGGCAGCCCCGGCGTACTGGTGTCGCTGGAAGACACCATCAAGGGCTTCAAGGGCATCGTAAACGGCGACTACGATCACCTGCCGGAAGCCGCCTTCTACATGGTCGGCACCATCGAGGAAGCGGTCGAAAAAGCCAAGAAGCTGGCGGAAGCGGCTTAAAGATTTTCAGGGAACAAGGGTTACCCCATGACCGACACGGTCGAATTTGAACTGGTATCGCCGCAAAGGCTCCTGAAATCGGAGCCGGTGGAGATGGTCGTCGTTCCCGGCGCCGAAGGGGACTTCGGTGTCCTGCCTGGCCATTCGCTGCTGATCGCGACGGTCCGGCCCGGCGTCATCAATATCCACCGGGATGGTGAAGTCGCCGAACGTATTTTCGTCGCCGGCGGTTTCGCCGAAGTGTCGCCGGAGCGCTGTACGGTGCTGGCCGAAGAAGCCGTTCCCGTAAACGATATCGACCGGGGCGAAGCCGAACGCCGCCTCGAAGACGCCAAGGCCGCGCTGGCCAAGGCCGAGGAAAACAAGAGCGAAGACGACGGCGACGGGACCGCCATGGCCGGGGCAGAACGGGAAATCAAAGCCGCCGAAGCCATGCTGGCGGCGATCCAGTAAAACCAGGCTTGCCCCCGATAAACCCAAAAACCGCAAAGCCTGAGCGATCTTGCCAAGCCGGCCCTATTTAAGGACACTGGTTTCATGCATGTTTATCTGGTTCAGCATGGCGCCGCCGTGCCCAAGGATGAAAACCCCGAGCGTCCGTTGAGCGACAATGGGCGCGAAGACGTCAAACGGATGGCGTCGTTCCTGGCACGGTCGCGCATTTCGGCGAAGCGGGTGCTGCATTCCGGCAAGCTCAGGTCCATGGAAACCGCCCTGCTGCTGGCCGATGTGCTGGGCCCCGGCAATGTGGTCGAGGAAAACGCAGGCCAGTTGGCTCCCAATGACCCAATCGAGCCGTTTTTCGCAACCGTCGACGGCTGGACCGACGACACTATCGTCGTCGGGCACCTGCCGTTCATGTCGAAACTGGTGTCGCGGCTGGTCACCGGCGACGAAGACGAAACCGTGGTGCATTTCAAACCGGGCTCCGTCGCCTGCCTGGAGCGCGGCGAAAACGGCGGCGGCTGGACCGTGCAATGGTTCCTGCGCCCGGAACTGCTGGGCGGATAAGCATCCAATCCCCAACCCCATTTTACGGCAACCCCGGATAATTTCATGAGAAAGACCCAAATCAATTTTCACGCCTTTCTCCTGATGGCTGCCCTCGTGCTGACCCTGCCCACAAGCCCGGCCTTTGCCCAGTCGTTCATGGAAGACAAATTCAACAAAAAGGAAACCTGGTGGGACGACGGCTTCTGGAAGGACGGCGCGCTTCATGCGCCCGCCACTTTCAAAGTCACCCGCCAGGACATCATGTATCCCAGCGGCAAAACCAACATGCCCGCCGTACTGTTCCGGCCCGAAGGGAACGGCAAATTTCCCGCCGTTTTGTTCCAGCACGGCCGCGCCGGCATGATGGATGAGATCGTCGCCCACGCCAAACGGGTCGCGGCCAGGGGCTTCGTCGTGCTGGCGCCGGATATCTACGGCGGGCGGTTTCTCGACCCCCGCCCCGTCGCCCACGATTACGCGCTGGAAAATGACGTCAACGCGGCGCTGGACGCACTCCTGGCGCGGCCCGACGTCAGCACGACGCGGGCCTGCCTCTATTCCCACACCCGGGGCGGTTATTACACGTTGAAGGTGGCGGTGACGAAAAAGCGCCAGCAGGACGCGGCGGCGTGCTACGTATCGTATTACCCGCACATGCAGGACCCCAACGCGCCCGAGGCCGATCAGGTCTACCGCTACGCGCCCGAGGCCGATCAGTTAGAAATCCCGGCGCTGGTCTTTATCGGCGATTTGGAACAGTACCAGCGCCGGCGCAGCATCGAAACCGCGTTCCTGTCCATGCGCGAAGCCGGGAAGGACGCGACGCTGATGATCTACCCCGGCGTCGGCCGCGGTTTCGACTTCCGCCCCGAACAGTTCCGCACCTTCGCCGACGACCTGGCGTCGAAAGACGCGCTGGCCAGGGCGGCGCGGTTTATGCGCAAGCATTTAAAAGCTTTTCAGAAGTAGCCCCGGAGAGACGGTAAGGGTTACCGCTTCCCCTTCTTGCCCTTCTTCCAGCGCCCGCCGGCTCCGGCTTGCGCGGCGGCCAGCGGCGAGACGCCGGCCTTGTCGAGGCCGAGTTCGTGGGCTTCGAGGCGGCGGATTTCGTCTCTCAGGCGCGCGGCTTCCTCGAATTCCAGGTCGGCCGCGGCGGTGCGCATTTTTTTGCCGAGGTCGTCCAGAACCGCGCGCAGGTTGTTGCCGACCAGTTCCTTCTCGCCGGAAACGCCGGTGTCCACCGTGACGTAGTCCTGCTCGTAGACCGAGCCGACGATATCGGTGATGTCTTTTTTGATCGATTCCGGAGTGATTCCGTGGGCCGCGTTGTAGGCCTGCTGTTTCTCGCGCCGCCGGTTGGTTTCGGAAATCGCGTAATCCAGCGAAGCGGTCATTTTATCGGCATAAAGGATAACCCGCCCTTCGATGTTGCGCGCCGCCCGGCCGATGGTCTGCACCAGCGAGGTCTTGGACCGCAAAAAGCCTTCTTTGTCGGCGTCCAGGATAGCGACCAGCGCGCATTCGGGAATATCCAGCCCTTCCCGCAGCAGGTTGATGCCAATCAGGACGTCGAACGCGCCGAGGCGCAGATCGCGGATGATCTCGATCCGCTCCAGCGTGTCGATGTCGGAATGCATGTAGCGCACGCGCACACCGTTTTCGTGCATGTATTCGGTCAGATCTTCGGCCATGCGTTTTGTCAGCGTGGTGACCAGGGTGCGCAGTCCACGCGCCGCGACCTCCTTGACCTCGCCCAGCAGGTCGTCGACCTGGGTTTCCACCGGGCGGACGATGGTCTGCGGATCGATCAGCCCGGTCGGGCGCACCACCTGTTCGATGAAGACGCCGCCGGTGCGCTCTATTTCCCACGGCCCCGGCGTTGCCGAGACGAAGATGGTGTCGGGCCGCATGGATTCCCATTCCTCGAACTTCAAAGGCCGGTTGTCGATGCAGCTGGGCAGGCGGAAGCCGAATTCCGCCAGCGTCGATTTGCGGTTGTAATCGCCCCGGTACATTCCGCCCAGTTGCGGCACGGTGACGTGGCTTTCATCGACCACCAGCAGCGCGTTTTCGGGAAGGTATTCGAACAGCGTCGGCGGCGGGTCACCCGGATTGCGTCCCGTGAGATAGCGGGAATAGTTTTCGATGCCGGAACAGAACCCGGTGCTGTCGAGCATTTCCAGATCAAATGTCGTGCGTTCCTGCAGGCGCTGGGCCTCGAGAAGCTTGTTTTCGCCCAGCAACACTTCCAGGCGTTCTTTCAGTTCCGCCTTGATCTGGGGAATGGCCTGCATCAGCGTCGGGCGTGGTGTGACGTAATGGCTGTTGGGGTAAATGATAATATCGTCGAGGCTTTTGATTTTCTCACCGGTCAGCGGGTCGATCTCCCAGATGGCTTCCATATCGTCGCCGAAAAAGCTGAGCCGCCAGGCCCGGTCCTCCATATGGGACGGGAAAATCTCCACCACGTCGCCGCGCACCCGGAAGGAACCGCGATAAAAATTCACGTCGTTGCGGCGGTATTGCAGGTCGACCAGGCTTTGCAGAAGTTCGGTCAACGGCTTCGCCCGGCCGACCTTTAGCTTGACCACCATCTCGGCATAGGTCTCCACTGCGCCGATACCGTAAATACAGGAAACAGACGCGACGATGATGACGTCCGGGCGCTCCAAAAGCGCGCGCGTCGCGGCGTGGCGCATACGGTCGATCTGCTCATTAATGGAGGCGTCTTTTTCGATGAAGGTGTCGGTGCGCGGCACGTAGGCCTCGGGCTGGTAATAGTCGTAGTAAGAGACGAAGTATTCCACCGCGTTATGGGGGAAAAAATCCCGCATCTCGCCGTAGAGCTGCGCCGCCAACGTCTTGTTGGGCGCCAGCACCAGCGTCGGGCGCTGCAAATTCTGGATCGCGTGGGCGACGGTAAAGGTCTTGCCCGACCCGGTCACGCCCAGCAGCACCTGATCGCGTTCCCCTGCCTCGAGCCCACGGGTCAGCTCGGCGATGGCGTCCGGCTGGTCGCCCGCGGGCTGAAACGGCGAGACCAGTTCGAACGGCTTGCCGCCACTGACGGCGGGGCGTGATGGCGGAATGAAAATGTCTGCGGTATCCATGGGGTTTTATATAGGCCCCGGGGGGCGGAAGGCTAGTCTTGGTAATGCATGCGCACTATCCTCTCCACCCATGACCGAAAAAGATTATTTCAAAGCCGTCGCTATGCCCGATGCCGACTGGTGGCAGGCGCTGTGGCCGGATCCGGAAGCCGTTCTCAGCGCGCTGGGCATTACGGCGGATATGACGGTGGTCGATCTTTGTTGCGGCGACGGTTATTTTACGGCCCCTATGTGCCGCCTGGCCGCACCGGCAACGGGTTACGCCATCGACCTGGACCCGGATATGCTGGACCGCACCCGGGGCCGCCTCAGGGAAAACGGCATCTCCAACGCCGTCCTGATCGAAGCCGACGCCCGCGCCCTGTCCGGACTGGTTTCGGAAAAGGCCGCCTTCGTGCTGATCGCCAACACCTTTCACGGCGTCCCCGACCAGACCGGCCTGTCCCGTGGCGTCGCGGAAATTTTAGCCCCCCAAGGCCGCTTCGCCGTCGTCAACTGGCACGCCCGGCCAAGGGAGGAAACCCCCGTTCTGGGCCAACCCCGCGGCCCGGCAACAGAACTCAGGATGACCCCGGACGCCACCGCCGCCGTTGTCGAGAAGGCGGGGTTCCTACCGGACAGCATTATCGAATTACCGCCCTATCACTACGGTGCGGTATTCCGGAAGACCAACGGCTGAGTCGTCTTGCCATCCCCAGTCGGCGGGCGTACCCTTCGCTCTCTGTAATCCCCTTATTTTCCAACAAACTCATACCCGAGGCCCCGAAATGTCTTTTGTTGCCGACCGCCTGAGCCTGATCCAACCCAGCCCCACCATCGCCGTCACCCAGAAAGCCCGCGACCTGAAGGCCGAAGGGCGCGACGTGATCGGCCTCGGCGCGGGAGAGCCGGATTTCGACACCCCCGAACACATCATTGAGGCGGCAAAAAAGGCACTCGACGACGGCATGACGCGCTATACCGCCATCAACGGCATCCCCGAATTGACGGACGCTATTATCGCCAAGTTCAAGCGCGACAACGGCCTTGATTACAAAACCGACGAAATCGCCGTTAGCTGCGGCGGCAAACAGGTCATCTTCAACGCTTTCATGGCGACGCTGAACCCCGGCGACGAGGTCGTTATTCCCGCGCCCTACTGGGTGTCCTACCCGGACATCGCGCTTTTGTTCGAAGGCAAACCGGTGTTCGTCAACTGTCCGGCGGAAAGCGGGTTCAAGATGCGGCCCGAAGACCTGGACGCCGCCATTACGCCCAAGACCAAATGGCTGATCCTGAATTCGCCATCCAACCCATCCGGCGCGGCCTACACGCGCGAAGACCTCAAGGCGCTGGCCGGTGTGCTGATGAAGCACCCCCACGTCTGGGTGATGACCGACGATATCTACGAGCACGTGATTTATGACGGCTTCGAATTTTTCACCATCGCCCAGGTCGAGCCCGGCCTCAAGGACCGCACCCTGACGCTCAACGGCATGGCAAAGGCCTACTGCATGACCGGTTGGCGGGTCGGCTTCGCCGGCGGCCCGGCGGAATTGATCAAGGCGATGACCAAGGTGCAGTCGCAATCGACCACCCACACCGCTGCCGTCAGCCAGGCGGCGTCGGTGGCGGCCTTGAACGGACCGCACGATTTCATCAAAGCCAACAACAAAATCTTCCTGGAGCGCCGCGATCTGGTGGTCAGCATGCTGAATCAGGCGCCGGGGCTCAACTGCCCGACGCCGGAGGGCGCATTTTATGTCTATCCGTCGTGCGCCGGCACCATCGGCAAGACAACGCCGGACGGCAAAGTGATCGAAACGGACGAGGATTTCGTCACCTATATCCTGGAAACGGAAGGCATCGCCGCCGTCCAGGGCGCCGCATTCGGGCTGTCGCCGCACTTCCGGATCAGCTACGCCACCGCGACGGATTTGCTGGAAGACGCGTGTCAGCGCATCCAGCGGGCCTGCGCCGCGCTGGGCTGATTTTTTTATTTTTCCGTGAGCGTGTGGATTCCGTCCCAGTGTTCGGGTGGTTCCTCGATCAGGTGGCGGCAGGCTTCGGCCATGACGGCGGATGGCGCATCGTCTTCGAACGACTGGAACGCCTTTAGCGCGCCTTTGAAGTCCCCGGCCCGGTAGAGAACCAGGGCGTCGGCATAAGGTTGGCAGTGGCCTTCCAGTTCGGAATTCGCGCCTGAGGCAAACCCTCGAAGCTCGAAAATTCGGGTGCCGCCTTCGCGGCCCTTGACCCGGACGGTATCCAATTCGCGCGTCCGGAATTTCCCCTCGGCCATGTCCAGAGTTGCTTCGTCGACAATGATGTCGGTGCGGTAGGCCTTATTTACGCCTTCCAGCCGGGACGCCAGGTTCACCGTATCGCCGATGCAGGTGTAGTCCTGCGCCTGTTCGGAACCGATGTTGCCGACGATGACCTCACCGGTGGCGACGCCGATGCGGGCATGGATCGGCGGCAGGCCCCGGGCCTGCCAGTCCCGGCGCATGTCGTCGAGCTTGATCTGCATGCCGAGCGCCGCATTACAGGCCAACACCGCGTGGTTGCCCTTGGTCAGGGGCGGGCCCCAGAACGCCATGATGCCGTCGCCCAGGTACTTGTCCAGAATGCCATCGTTGGCCGTCAGCTCATCCGCCATGGCGCCCAGGTATTCATTCAGGAAACCGACCAGTTCCTCGGCATCCATGCCTTCGCTGATTGTGGTGAAGCCGGCGATATCGCTGAACAACAGCGTCTGCACTCGGCGCGTACCGCCTTGTTGCAGGTTTTCCGGGTTTTCCATGATGTCGCTGACGATGGAGGGGTGGACATATTTGCCGAACAGGTTGCGGATTTGCTCTTTCTCCTTCAGGCCGCCGGTCATGTGATTGAAGGCACGGGCCAGCTGCCCGACTTCGTCCTTGGATTTGTTTTCCACCGTGTAGTCGTAATTGCCGTCCATGATTTCCCGGGTGCCCCGGACCAATAGGCGGATCGGGAAGACGATCCGATTGGTCATGAGCATAATCACCACCAGCCCGACGAGGAGCGCTGCCAGCCCTAAGGAAAATATCTTCCATTGCAAAGAGACGAATGGCACCATCGCCTTATCCAGGCTGGCCACGAACAGATACCCCGCCGGCCGCCCGGCCTTACCGAATTTACCCTGCAGGCGGATGAACCGTTCGTCCCGGAAGTCAAAGGATTCCCCTGTCCCGATCATCGCCGCTTTGAGGACCGCCCGGCTCTGCTCAGGCGGCACATTCGCCGCTACCGGATCGCCATCGATATGGAAAATCACCTGGACGCCCAAGCTTTCGTCTTTCAACAGGTCATTGACCCAGGCATCGTCGATGACCAAGCCGACGGACACCACGCCCAGGGCGTAATCATCCGACAGGGATTCCTTCAGCGGCACATTGATCATGTTCGTCAGTTTCCCGCCGAAGACCATGACGCGGGAATCGTTCTTACCGGTGTCCAGGATTTCCGCCAGAAGGCCGTCGACGTGCGGTTCCTCGACCTGCTCCATGATCCGGGCGATATGTTCGTCGCGGTTAACCTTCACGCCTGAAGGGGCTGGACAGACGCCGCGCACGGCCATTTCCTCGTCGATCACGAACACCATGTCGGCCTTGGTATCCATGCTGATTTCTTCGGCGAAGGAGAAATAATTGTCCTTCACCTGTTGCAGGAAGGAGCGGTATTTCTGGTCCGAGGTGATGGTGCGGACCAACTTCAGCGTATTGGCCCGTTCGTTCTCGAACTTTTTTTCGAAACGGGTTCGTGTCGAGCGCAACTGCCCGGTGATCTGCGCGGTCTGGAATTCCGTCGTTTGCGTATTGGTGTAATAGATGGTCCCGCCCATCAACAGGGCGAGAATTCCAAAAAACGCCGAAAAGATTTTGCCGCGAAGGCCCATGATGAAGGCTCATATGGTTTCTTCAATTGGTTGTTGGCGGATCAGTGGACGACGGTGTCGACCGACAGGACTCCGTTCACCTGGCTGTGTTCATCCGCCACCACCGTGACGTTTTCTATCAGATGCCCCAGTCGCCAGAACCAGAACATGACTTCATAGTCGCCGGGGTTTATGTCCCGGAAGGCGTAAGACGAACCGCTCCGGACACGCTGTGACCGCAAGTTCTTGCGGGACAACACTGCCGCAATCAGGCGATCATCCTCTTCGGCGGCCAGTTCCAGATCGCCGGTCAACTCCACCACCATGTCGGCGTTGTCACCGGACGCCAGGACAGGCAGTTCCTGGATGGCGTCCGAGTTGATATCGGCCAGAAAAAAGGTCAGCGGTTTCGACGTTGCGTTCTCGATGTGGATGACGTCACCCTTGGCGACGGCGAGCGACCGGGGTTGCAGCTCTTCATCCGCAGTAGCCTCGACCTCATGCACTTTGCCCGGCTTCCAGGCCGGGTCCAGCAGGATGGCGTATACGGCGACGAAATCGTAATTCACCATGGTGTCGTTGTAGGCGACCTTGCCATCGGCGGAGGCGCCGTAGGATTCCGCGCCTTCCTGGTAAACCATTCCCGGCTTCTTTTTCGTCGCTTTCTTGATGTAGTCCTTATGCGGGCGGGCGGTCACCTTGCCATATATGCTGCCCTTGCCATCGGCGGGCGGGACAAAGGGATCGAACACATGGCTATCACCCAGCGCGGCTGCAGAAAGACCCCACACCACGGTCAAGGCGACAACCGACACTATCCTGGAAATTCTTTGTTGCATGAAATTCCCCGCCTAGCGCCGTTTTTTGCGCTTGCGGCTGACCGTTAAACTAACGCTATCGACCGGACTGCCGGAAACGGCGACAGCCACAGGCGTCGCCGAATAGCGGCGGTGGGACACGGCGGCATTGAGCTTCCATTGCCCTTCCGGCACGTTATCCAGCGTAAACGCCCCCGGCTTTTCCATCAGCGCATAAAACGGCGACGGCACGACGATGATGGTGCCTTCCATGTTCTTGTGCACGGAACAGTAATATTTGACGGTGCCAGCCTTGGGGAAATCGACGGTCAGTTTGGAGTTTTTGCTGGCCAGTCCGATGTCGAACTTGCGCGTACGGCTGAGGGAATAGACGTTGTGGTCGATTTCGCGCTCTTCATCGTTGACGAAGACGACTTCGCTACCGGCGACAACAACGGTGACGGCGGGGCTGAAAATCCGTCCCTTCTGCGTAACCTTGTGTTTTTTGACCGCCTCGGCGGCTTTTTTATCGGCCGGCTCCAGGAAAACGATCATGTTTTTCAGTTTTTTTCCGCCGTCGACCTTGATCTCACCGGAGATGGATGCGGCGTAGGCCGTCACAGGGGTGCCCGCAGCCACCGCAAGCAGTGCGCAGGCAAGGGCTAAAACCACGAACACGCCGACGGGTCCGGTCCGGGCCCGCCAAATGCTGAACCTTGTCATGTTCCCCCTCCTTCAGATGAATGTTCTTCCCAAAAACATTCACCGGGAGCCTGATTTTCTTAAAAATAAAGTCAGGTGCCGTTCAGGAATAAACGAGCATAGATCAAACCCTCGACCCGATACCACTCCTTTTACGGAAAAAACCCTACTTATTCTGCAGATAAAAAGACCTGATCGCTTGCCGACAGAAAAGTTTGCTTACGCACATCTTCCCTTTTTTCTTTGCATCCCGCGCCTAGGGCTTTACCCTTTTCCCATAACAAATGAAGCGGGAATACCCGCACGCCAGAATGAATAACCGTTCTCTCTGGGAGGGTTCCATGGCCACCAAGACACCATCCGGACCACGCGCCGCCGCCATCGTCGGCCCTTATCTTTGCGGCAAAACAGCTCTTTTCGAAAGCATACTGATGCAAACCGGCGCGGTTGGCCGTAAAGGCACGTCCAAGGACGGCTATGCCGTAGGCGACGCCACGCCGGAAGCGAAAAAACGCCAGATGAGCACCGAGGTCAACATCGCGTCGAGCGAATATATCGGCGAGGCATGGACCTTCCTGGATTGTCCCGGTTCCATCGAGCTGATCCAAGACACCCTGAACGCCCTGATGGTTGCCGATACCGCCATCGTGGTGTGCGAACCCGATGCAGCCCGTGTGCTCACGGTCGCCCCCATTTTGAAATTTCTCGACGAAAACGACATTCCCCATATTCTGTTCATCAACAAAATGGACACCGCCATATCCAGCGTGAAGGAAATTCTCGAAGCTTTGCAACAGCATTCCAAACGGCCGATGCTGTTGCGCGAGATTCCGATCCGCGAGGGCGAAAAAATTATCGGCCATGTCGACCTGGTCAGTGAACGGGCCTTCCAATGGACTCCCGGCCAGCCGTCGGAACTTATTGAAATTCCGGGCGCTGTCCAGGGTCGGGAAGAAGAAGCCCGTGCCGAATTGCTGGAAAGCCTGGCCGATTTCGACGACACCCTGCTGGAAGAGCTCTTGGAGGACATCGTTCCGACGTCCGAGGAAATTTACTCCAGCCTGACCAAAGACCTGCAGAACAGTTATATCGTCCCGGTGTTTTTCGGCTCCGCCGAGCAGGACAACGGCATCCGCCGGTTGCTCAAGGCGTTGCGCCATGAATCTCCGGGGGCCGACACCACTGCTGAACGCTTAGGCGTCGATCAGGCGGGCGGTGGCGTTCTGGCGCAGGTCTTCAAAACCGTCCACGCCGGGCATGCCGGCAAGTTGAGCTTCGCCCGTGTCCTCAGGGGCGAGGTGAGCGATGGCATGACGCTGAACGGTGAAAGAGTCAGCGGCCTGCACCGCGTCATCGGCCAAAAGCACGAAAAGATGAGCAAGGCCGGACAGGGCGATATCGCCGCCTTTGGCCGCATGGACGGCGTCACCACCGGCGATGTATTGACCGATTCCGGTAACGGTAAGGGCGCCGATGCCGATTGGCCGGATGCCCGCAAGCCGCTGTTCGCGCTCTCCATTCACGCCGAACACCGCGAGGACGAGGTCAAACTATCCGGCGCGCTGGCCAAACTGGCCGACGAAGACACGTCCCTTTCCTACGGCCATGATCAGGACACCGGTGAATTTTTGCTGTGGGGCCAGGGTGAGGTGCACCTGCTGGTCACTATCGACCGGCTGAAGGAAAAGTACGGCCTCGCCGTCACCGCCGAACGCCCGCAGGTGCCCTACAAGGAAACCATTCGCCAGCCGGTCTCCCAGCACGCCCGGCACAAGAAACAGTCCGGCGGGCACGGCGAATTCGGCGACGTGCACCTGGATATCAAGCCCCTGCCGCGTGGCTCCGGGTTCCAGTTCGACGACGTCATCACCGGCGGCGTCGTGCCCAAACAGTATATTCCGGCGGTGAGAACCGGAGTTCAGGAGTTCATGGTCCGCGGACCACTGGGCTTTCCCGTGGTCGATGTTGCCGTAACCCTTACCGACGGCCAGTTCCACGCCGTCGACAGCTCCGAAATGGCGTTCAAGAAAGCCGCCGCCCAGGCCATGCGCGAAGGCATGCCCAACTGCAAACCCGTGCTGCTGGAACCGATCTTCCAGGTCCACATCACCTTGCCCAACGATTTCACGTCCAAGGTGCAGCGGCTGGTCAGCGGCCGGCGCGGCCAAATTCTCGGTTTCGACGCCAAGCCGGGCTGGGCAGGCTGGGATGAGGTCACCGTGCAGTTGCCACAATCGGAAATGCACGACCTGATTATCGAACTGCGCTCGATGACGCTGGGGGTCGGCTTTTTCGACTGGGAATTCGACCACCTGCAGGAATTGTCCGGCAAGGACGCCGATACCGTGGTCGCCCAGCGCAGCAAGTTCCTGGCGCGCAACTAAGCCGGGCGGCATTGCAAAAAAAGCCCCGGCTAAAAGCCGGGGCGAGTTTAAACAGGGAGGCTTCACGTCTGGGAGACGTAGGGGCCGTCCGGGGGGGTGGACGGTCCCTGACTCTGAACGGGGGGGTCCAGAGTATTCCGGATTGTTATCCGGAAATTTCGTCGCAATGTTGCGCTGCAACATCGCTTGGAACGAATATAGGTATACCACCATATGCAAACCACCCACAAAATAGCAGCCCAGCCATGCGTTTTACGCATGGGCGTTAATGATTTGATTTTATTATAAAAAATCCGCTTCAGGCGATACCGAAGCCGGTTAAATACAGGATCAGGCGACTCCGCCTGTCATTTTGCGCACCAGGAAATCGCGCAAAACTCCAATTCGCTTGTTGTTGCGAAGCTCTTCCGGATAGACGAAATACAAGTCCAGGCTGGGGCCACGGACTTCCGGCAAAATCTCCATCAGGTTGCGGCCTTCGCGGCTCATATATTCCGGCAGCGCGGCGATCCCGAGGCCGCTTTGCACCGCCCGATAGATGCCGTAGATGCTGTTGACCCGCAATACCGGATGGCGCCTGTGGTCCGGCGACGCACCTTCCTCCAGCAGCCAGTTGGAATTGCCGACCGGCGGCGTCGCATCCTCGCCGTAAACAATGATGCGGTGGTCGTCTAGGTCCGCCGGCGTTTTCGGAAGGCCCCGTTCCTTGAGGTATTCGGGCGCCGCATAGACGCGGTAATTCATGGTCATCAAGTGGCGCTGGATCAGGTCCGGCTGGGACGGCGGCATCATGCGGATGGCGGCGTCGGCCTCGCGCATGGACAGGTCCAGTTCCGTATCGGCCAGCGCCAACGAGACCTCCACATCCGGGTAGAGCGCGATAAATTCCTTGATCTGGGGCGTCAGCCAGATCGACCCGAAGGCAACCGTCGTGGTGATCTTCAGCGCGCCCTGGGGGCGTTCCTTGCTGTCCATGATGCGGGCCTCGGCCATGGCCAGCTTGCCGTAGACGTGGTGCGTGGTCTGGAACAGGTCCTCGCCCTGCTCGGTTAGCTTGAGGCCACGGGCATGGCGGTGGAACAACTTAACCACCAGACTGTCTTCCAAAGCCGAAATCTGGCGGCTGACGGCGGACTGGCTCAGGTTCAGGGTTACACCGGCATGGGTGAAGCTGCCGGCCTCGGCGACGGCGTGAAAAACGCGGAGCTTGTCCCAATCCATTTTAGTCTCCCTCAAGCGCAGACTTTACCAGCGGCAAACCTACTCGGCGGCCCCCGCCTCATCGCCCCGTTCGGCCAGAAGGCGTTCGGCTTCCAGCGCGCTCATGCAACCGGTGCCTGCCGCCGTTACCGCCTGGCGATAGATCGTATCCTGCACGTCACCGGCGGCGAATACACCGTCGACGCTGGTCCGCGTGGTGCCGGGCTCGGTCAGAATGTAGCCGTGATCGTCCATCTCCAACTGGCCCTTGAAGATTTCGGAATTGGGCGTGTGGCCGATGGCGATGAAAACACCTTCCACGGCAATTTCGGACACCGCATCGGTCTTGACGTTTTTTATCCGGATGCCGGTGACGCCAAGCGGGTCTTCGTCGCCAACCACTTCGTCGAGGACGCTGTCCCACACGGGTTCAATCTTGTCATGCGCCAGCAGGCGGTCCTGCAGGATTTTCTCGGACCTGAGCTCGTCGCGCCGGTGCACCAGATAAACCTTGGAGGCGAAATTGGTCAGGAACAGGGCTTCCTCGACCGCCGTATTGCCGCCGCCGATCACGGCGACCGGTTTGTCGCGGAAGAAAAAGCCGTCGCACGTCGCGCACGCAGACACGCCGAAGCCGGAGAACTTCGCCTCGCTTTCCAGGCCCAGCCAGCGGGCGCTGGCGCCGGTAGCGATAATCAGGGTGTCGCCGGTGTAAATATCGCCGCCGTCTCCGATGGCGCGGAAGGGGCGCGCCGACAGGTCGGTTTCGACGATGATGTCCTCGAACATTTCCGTGCCGACGTTCTTAGCCTGTTCGTGCATCTGTTCCATCAACCAGGGGCCCTGCACCGGCTCGGCGAATCCGGGGTAGTTCTCAACATCGGTGGTGATGGTCAACTGCCCGCCCGGCTGGATGCCGCGCACCAGAATCGGTTTAAGATTGGCGCGCGATGCGTAGATTCCGGCCGTATAACCGGCGGCTCCCGAACCGATGATGAGAACTTTCGAATGGTGCGTTTCCGGCATAGTGACGGGCTTCCTTACAGACCAACAACGGATTAAAAAAGACGCCCTAAGATAGAAACCTCAAGGCGGAGAGGCAAGCAGCAGGAAAACCGGAAACCAGGGGCCGGTTTCGTTTGCGGTCCGGAGCAAGGTAAGATAATTTCGCAATAATATTACGCAATAAAATTATAATGCTTGGGGGCGGAAGGGAACATTTCATGCAAAAAGTCAAACTGGACAAGATCGACCGCAGCATCCTGCGCGACCTGCAGGCCGAAGGCCGTATCACCAACGTGGAACTGGCCGGGCGCGCCGGCATTTCCGCGCCGCCGTGCCTGAGAAGGGTGCGGGCGCTTGAAGAGGCCGGTTACATCAAAAGCTATCACGCCTGCCTCGACCCCAAGGCGCTCGGCTATCATGTCACCGTATTCGCCCAGGTCGGGCTGTCGTCGCAGGCCGAAGCCGACCTCGAGGCCTTCGAGGCGACCGTACAGGACTGGGACGAGGTCCGCGAATGCTTCATGCTGGCCGGCGAGACGGACTTCCTGCTCAAGGTCGTAGCCCCCGACTGGGATGCCTATCAGACCTTCCTGACCACCAAACTGACCGCCGCCGCCAACGTCAGCCACGTCAAATCGTCGCTCTCGATCCGCGCCGCCAAGCTGGCGCCGGGCGTGCCCATCAACCCGGAAACCGGCGGCGATAATGGTGGAACCGAAATAGAAACCGGGCCGGAAGCCTAGCTCTCGGCTTCGGGCTCTTCTTTTTTCTTGCCCATGGTGCTGATGCCCAGCAGCGGATAGGCCGGGCAGAATTTGAACACCGCCGTCAGCATGACCGGCACGCCGATCCAGCCGAGCCACTGATAGGCCACGCCCGGCCCCAGCAGCGCGAAAGCGACCAGCGCCGCGCCGGCGAGGAAGCGGAGAATACGGTCCGTGTTTCCGACATTGGTTTTCATGGAAGAGCACCTCTTTTTGAATTGGCAGAACGACAACACCCTAGCCGCACGCTTTTTAAAAAGCGAGGCGGCGCTATTCACATTTTGATGAGCGGGGAAAGGCGGGTTACTTAAACTCGACCATGACGATTTCGTAGGACTTGCCGCCGCCCGGCGTGTTGACCTCGACGGTATCGCCCAGTGTTTTGCCGATCAGCGCGCGGGCCAGCGGCGAGGTCACGGAGAGTTTTCCGCTTTTGGCGTCGGCTTCTTCGCTACCGACGATCTGGTAGGTGCTTTCCTTGTCGGTTTCCTCGTCGGCCAGCATCACGGTGGCGCCGAACTGCACCCGGTCGCCGGACAGCGACGCCGGATCGATCACCTGAGAGCAACTGATAATGCCTTCCAGCTCCTTTAGGCGGCCTTCGATGAAGCTCTGGCGTTCCTTGGCCGCGTGGTATTCGGCGTTTTCCTTCAGGTCGCCGTGTTCGCGGGCGACGCCGATTGCCTTGGAAATAGCCGGGCGTTCCTCGTTCTTGAGATAACGGAATTCCTTCTCCAGGGCGGCCAGCCCTTCGGCGGTCATCGGGACTTTATCCATCGGATCGGCGTCTCCTAAAACGCAAGTCTCCCGCACGCTAAAAGGCCGGGAGAACAATTCAATTAATACGAAGTATCAAAATAAGCCTGTAGCGGCATCACTTCAAGACTGCCCTTGGCAATCGCTTCCATGGCGCCGACGGCGGCCGCCGCCCCGGTCATGGTGGTGAAGTGGGGGATATTATTGACCAATGCGCCGCGCCGGATGGTGTAGCTGTCGGCGATGGCCTGCACGCCTTCGGTGGTGTTGATGACAAGCTGCACGCCGCCGTCGTTGATGGCGTCGACGCAGTGCGGCGCGCCTTGCAGCACCTTGTTGATGCGCGTCACCTCCAACCCCTGGCTGGAAAGGAACTCCTGCGTGCCGCCGGTCGCCAGCAGGCCGAAGCCCATCGCCGCCAAGCGTTTCGCCAGCCGGGCGGCGGCATTCTTGTCGCGCTCCTTGACCGAAATGAAAGCCGTGCCGGTGTCCGGCAGGCGATTGCCCGCGCCTAACTGCGCCTTGGCAAAGGCGCGCTCAAAATCCGTATCCAGACCCATGACCTCGCCGGTGGACTTCATTTCCGGGCCTAAGATGATATCGACGCCGGGGAAACGGGCAAACGGGAACACCGCTTCCTTGACCGCGAAATGGCCCCGGCCGGTCTCCAGCGCCGAAACCGAGACCGGCAGGCCGAAACTTTTCAGCTTTTCCCCGACCATGACACGCGCCGCCAGCTTCGCCACCGGAATGCCGGTCGCCTTGGCGACGAAGGGTACGGTGCGGCTGGCGCGCGGATTGACCTCGATTAGGTAGATATCGCCGTCCTTGACCGCGTACTGCACGTTCATCAGCCCGACGACGCCGAGCGCGCCCGCCAGCAGCGCCGTCTGGCGCTCCAGTTCGGCGATGGTGTCCTTATCCAGCGAATAAGGCGGCAGCGAACACGCGCTGTCGCCGGAATGGATGCCGGCTTCCTCGATGTGCTGCATGATGCCGGCGACGTAGATATCTTCGCCGTCGGCGAGCGCATCGACGTCGATCTCGATGGCGTCTTCCAGGAACGAATCCAGCAGCACCGGGCTTGTGCCGGAGACGTGTACGGCCTCGGTCATATAGCGGCGCAGCCCGTCCATATCGTGGACGATTTCCATGGCCCGGCCGCCGAGCACGTAACTGGGCCGAATGACCAGCGGGAAGCCGACATCCTGGGCGACGGCTTCGGCCTCGGCGTCCGAGCGCGCCAGGCCGTTCTTCGGCTGCTTCAGGTCGAGGTCCTGCAACAACGCCTGGAAGCGTTCGCGGTCTTCGGCGAGATCAATGGCGTCCGGCGAGGTGCCCAACACCGGAATGCCTTCGGCTTCCAGCGCGTGGCTCAGTTTCAGCGGTGTCTGGCCGCCCAGTTGCACGATGACGCCCATCAACTCGCCGGAGCGTTGTTCAACGCGGATCAACTCAATCACGTCTTCGGCGGTCAGCGGTTCGAAATACAGCCGGTCGGAGGTGTCGTAATCGGTCGACACGGTTTCCGGGTTGCAGTTGACCATGATCGCTTCGATGCCCGCGTCCTTCAGCGCATAGGCCGCATGCACGCAGCAGTAATCGAATTCGATGCCCTGGCCGATACGGTTTGGCCCGCCGCCCAAAATGATGGCTTTTTTTCGATCCGACGGCTCGGCTTCACATTCCGGCGGTTCCAGCCCGTTGCCGGAATAGCTGGAATACATGTAAGAGGTCTGCGACGGGAATTCGGCGGCGCAGGTGTCGACCCGCTTGAAGGCGGGGCCGATGTCCAACGTGCGCCGCAATTTGGTGACCGCGGCGGCGCCCTCGCCTGTCAGTTCGCCCAGCCGTTCGTCGGAAAAGCCCATGGCCTTGAGCGCCAGCAGACCCGGAACGTCGCCGGGCAGGCCGTTTTGGCGGACATGGTCTTCGGCCGCGACGATGACTTCGATCTGCTCCAGAAACCACGGATCGTACTTGCTGGCGTCGCGAATTGTTTCCAGATCATGCCCCAGCCGGAAGGCCTGGGCGATCAGCAGCAGCCGGTCCGGCCGGGCCCGCCCCAACTGCTCGAGAATATCATCGCCGCCTTCGCTAAACCCTTCGATCTCGTTCAGCCCCGTGAGGCCCGTTTCCATGGAACGCAGGCCCTTTTGCAGGGATTCCGCAAACGTGCCGCCGATGGACATGGCCTCGCCGACGGACTTCATGGAACTGCTCAACAGGGCATCGGTACCGGGGAATTTCTCGAACGTGAAGCGCGGAATTTTGGTCACCACGTAATCGATGGTCGGCTCGAAACTGGCGGGCGTGACACCGGTGATGTCGTTGTCCAGTTCATCCAGCGTATAGCCGACGGCCAGCTTCGCCGCGATCTTGGCAATCGGGAAGCCCGTCGCCTTGGACGCCAGCGCGGAGGAGCGCGATACCCGCGGGTTCATTTCGATGACCAGCAGGCGTCCGGTGTCCGGATCGACGGCGAACTGTACATTGGAGCCGCCGGTCTCGACGCCGATCTCGCGCAGCACGTCGATCGAGGCGTTGCGCATGATCTGGTATTCCTTGTCGGTCAGGGTCAGCGCCGGCGCGACGGTGATGCTGTCGCCGGTGTGCACGCCCATGGGATCGACGTTTTCGATGGAGCAGATGATGATGCAGTTGTCGGCCTTGTCGCGCACCACCTCCATCTCGAACTCTTTCCAGCCCAGAATGGATTCTTCGACCAGCACCTGGGTCACCGGCGAGGCGTCGAGCCCGCTGGCGACGAATTTTTCGTATTCCTCAAGCGTGTTGGCGATGCCGCCGCCGATGCCGCCCAGCGTAAACGACGGGCGGATGATCATCGGCAGGCCGATTTCCTTCATCGCCGTTCGGCCTTCCTCCATGGTATGGACGATGCGGCTGACCGGACATTCGAGGCCGATGTTGGCCATGGCATCGCGGAACTTCTCACGATCCTCGGCCTTATCAATGACGTCGGCCTTGGCGCCGATCAGCTCGACGCCGTACTTGTCCAGAATCCCGGCTTCCGCCAGCTCGATGCCGGCGTTGAGCCCGGTCTGCCCGCCCATGGTCGGCAGCAATGCGTCCGGCCGTTCCTTGACGATGACGCGCTCCAGCATGTCCAGCGTGATCGGCTCGACATAGGTCGCGTCGGCCATCGACGGGTCGGTCATGATCGTCGCCGGGTTGGAATTGACCAGCACCACCCGATAGCCCTCTTCGCGCAAAGCCTTGCACGCCTGGGCGCCGGAATAATCGAACTCGCACGCCTGGCCGATAACGATCGGCCCGGCGCCGATGATCATGATGGTCGAGATGTCGGTGCGTTTCGGCATCAGATCACCCCCAGCAACGCCAGCACCAGCAGTACCGTGGTGGCGATCAGGCCGTAGATGTTGTAGCGGAATCTGTGGGCGATTTCCTTGAATTTACTCATGGCTTAGCCGCCTCCATGTTGGCGACGAACCGGTCGAACAGGTAGTGGCTGTCCTGCGGGCCGGGGGAGGCTTCGGGGTGGTACTGGACCGAAAACACCGGCTTGCCGTCGACGCGGATGCCTTCGAGCGAGCCGTCGAACAGCGACGTGTGGGTCTCGATGACACCGGCGGGCAGGCTGTCGCGCTCGACGACGAAGCCGTGGTTCTGGCTGGTGATTTCGACGCGGCCGGTCTCGACGTCCTTAACCGGCTGGTTGGCGCCGCGATGGCCCAAATGCATCTTCGAAGTCTTGGCGCCCAGGGCGAGCGACAGGATCTGGTGGCCGAGGCAGATGCCGAACACCGGCAGGCCGGTTTCCAGAACCGCCTGGATCGCCGGGACGGCGTAAACGCCGGTCGCCGCCGGGTCGCCGGGGCCGTTGGACAGAAACACGCCGTCGGGCTGGTGGCCTAAAATCTCTTCCGCCGTCGCCGTTGCCGGCACCACCGTGACGCGGCATCCGGTGGAGGCGAGGCAGCGCAGGATGTTGCGCTTGGCCCCGTAATCGACGGCGACGACGTGAAACTTCGGCTCGCTTTGCTTGCCGAAGCCGTCCTCCAGCGTCCATTCGGTTTCGTCCCAGGTATAGGTCTGGACGCAGGAGACCTCCTTCGCCAGGTCCATGCCTTCCAGCCCCGGCCAGGCGGCGGCTTCCGCCTTGAGCGCGTCGATATCGAGGCTTTCGCCCTCTTTCGCGCGGACGATGACGCCCGTCGGCGCGCCGCCGTCGCGGATCCGGCGCGTCAGGCGGCGGGTATCGATGCCGGTGACGGCAACCAGGTTCATGGACTTCAGCCAGGCATCCAAATGACCCGCCGAGCGCCAACTGGCGGGATCCGTGATATCGGCGCGCAGGATGCAGCCCCGGACGGCGGGCGTTGTCGTTTCCAGATCGTCCGGATTGGCGCCGACGTTGCCGATGTGCGGGAAGGTAAAGGTGATGATCTGGCCGGCGTAGCTGGGGTCGGTGAGGATTTCCTGATAGCCGGTGATCGAGGTGTTGAAGCAGACCTCGCCGACCGCGCGGCCCACCGCGCCCGCACCACGGCCCCAGAAGACTTCGCCCGTCGCCAACACCAGGGCGGCGTCGGCGGCGCAGGAGAATCCCTCCCCCCGGAACCTGGTTCCGGCCGGGATGGCGGGGACTTTTACGTCGGTCATGGGCAGGGCCTGACTGGAGGGCACTTAGGGCGCGTCGCCCGCATCCTTAAGAGCAAGGCGCCGGGCACGCCTTACATAAGCAATCCGGGACCACAGGTCAAGACTCCAAATTCCTAAAAACTGCTTGTTTTTCAATGACTTATTTTAATGACCCGGCTTGCTTTTTGCAGCGGGATTCGCTACCTTCTTCGTTTCCTGGAAAAACAACCAAGGGCCTGCCATGCTGCGCACGCGAATCGCCGACGCCCTCAAGACGGCTATGAAGAGCAAGGATGCCAAGTCCACCGCGACGCTGCGGCTGATCATGGCGGCGCTCAAGGACCGCGACATCGCCGCGCGCTCCAAGGGCAACAAGGACGGCATCCTGGAAGACGAGGTGCTGGGCATGTTGCAATCCATGATCAAGCAGCGCCGCGAATCCATTTCGCTTTATGAGAAGGGCGGGCGCATGGAACTGGCCCAGCAGGAAGCCGAAGAAATCGCCGTGATCGAGGAATTCCTGCCCGAACAGATGAGCGAAGACGACATGACCGCCGCCATCGACACCGTCATCGGCGAGACGGAAGCCGCTAGCCTCAAGGACATGGGGCGCGTCATGGCGGCGCTGAAGGACCGCCACGCCGGAAGCATGGACTTTTCCAAGGCCAGCGCCCTGGTCAAGAGCCGGCTGAGTTAAAAGCGCCCCTCTCTAACTTTATCCCCGTTATTCAACCAATCCACCGCAAGCGCCGTTAAGGGCCGCTTGCGAAACGTGGTATTATTCGGCGATTCGTTTGCCCGGTTTCTTCCGGGCGCAGTGTTTTGTTCGCCCCTAAGAGATCAAACATGGCCTTTTCCGATCAGTTCCTGGAAGAATTACGTGGCCGTTCCGGCTTGGCGGATGTCGTCGGACGGCGCGTCAAGCTGACCCGCAAGGGGCGCGAACATTCCGGGCTGTGCCCGTTCCACAAGGAAAAGACGCCGTCGTTCACGGTCAATGAGGAAAAGGGCTTCTACCACTGCTTCGGCTGCGGCGAGCACGGCAGCGTCTTCGACTTCGTCATGCAGACCGAAGGTCTGACCTTCCCGGAAGCGGTGGAAAAGCTGGCCGGCGAGGCCGGGCTGGAAATCCCCCAGGACACCCCGGAAGAACGCGAACGCCAGGAACAGCGCAAGACGCTCTATGATGTCACCGAGGCGGCAACGCGGTTTTTCCAGAGCCAGCTCTACGGCACCAACGGCAAACAGGCGCTGGACTACCTGAAACGCCGCGGCCTTGCGGACGAGACCATCAAACGCTTCCGCCTGGGCTTTGCGCCGGATGGCCGGACCGTATTGAAAGAAGCCCTCGCCCGCGAGGGTATCGACGATGGCCGGATGATCGCCACCGGCCTGATTATCCAGCCTGAGGACAATTCAAGAAATTCCTATGACCGGTTCCGCGGCCGGGTGATATTCCCGATTACCGACACGCGCGACCGGGTGATCGCCTTCGGCGGACGGATCTTGGGCGACGGCGAGCCCAAGTATTTGAACTCGCCGGAAACCTCGCTGTTCCACAAAGGCCACGTGCTGTACGGGCAGAAAACGGCCAGCGGCCCGGCGCGCAAGGCGGGGCTGATTCTCGTCACCGAGGGCTATACGGACGTCATCGCTCTCCATCAGGCGGGGTTTGAGAACGCCGTCGCCCCCTTGGGCACGGCGCTGACCGAGGACCAGATGAAGATTCTCTGGAAGATCGTGCCCGAGCCGGTGCTGTGCTTCGACGGCGACGCCGCCGGACAGAAGGCCGCCGCCCGCGCCGCCGTGCGCGCCTTGCCGCTGCTGGCGTCAGGCTACGGTTTGCGCTTTGCACTGCTGCCGACGGGCGAAGACCCGGACAGCCTGATCAAGACCGGCGGCGCAGAGGCCATGTCCGGCGTCATCAACGCGGCGCTACCGCTGTCCGAAGTGCTGTGGCGCATGGAAACCGGCGGGCGCGTCCCGAAAACGCCGGAACAACGGGCCGCCCTGCAAAAACGGCTTAAAGACCACGCGCTGGAAATCACAGATTCCACCCTGCGCTCGCATTTCCTGGCGCTGTTCAACGACCGGCTCTGGTCCGGCGCAAAAAGCCGCAAGGATGCCAATGTCAGGGGCAACAGCCGTGCCAATTGGCAACCGTCCATGGCGCTCGGCGAAGCCCCCGGCGGAGGACTCACTGGTGGAGGCCCCACTGGCGGTGGAGCAAGCCCCGACGCCCGCAGGCTCGCCCAACAGGTGTTGCTGGCGATCATCATCAGCCACCCGGATATTTTCGATCACGTCGAGGAAACGCTTGGCAATTTCAGCTTCGCCGAAGGCGGCCTGGACCAGTTGCGCCAGGAACTGATTTCGGTGCTTTTGAACGACGCCGACCTGGAATCCGACGGCGTCAAGGACGTGTTGGCCCAACGCGGCTATGCCGAAAGCCTGAACGTCCTGTTCCGCGACCCGATGATCCAGGCCAACCGGATTCTCCGCGCCGACGCCCCGGCGGAAAAGTACCAAACCCTGTGGGACGAGAACGTCGCCCTGCTGAAAACCCTGGAAACCGCACCGGAAGTCGAGAAAATCCGGCACGCGGGGGATGACGGCATTGCCGAAGAAGACTGGGAGCGCCAGCGCGCGCTGCTGGAGCAAGCCATGCACGGAGACCGGAATTAGCCCCTTTAGGAAAAGTTTAGACGCCATGCCGACCCTTGATTCCATGGAAGATTTTCCGTTTTTAAATTTTTTTGCCTCCATGGCCGCGAATCTGGCCCGCGTCTTGCATAAAAAATCCCGCGCAAAAAAGCCGGAACATGTTGGAAATATTGAATTTTTCGCCTTCAATGCTTGACAAGCACCCTGTCGAAGACGTAAACACCCTCACGATAATTATTGGCGGTATTTTTGGGCTTGCAACGGCGGGGCGCGAAAACCACCTTAATCCATATGGTTTTGATCAGGCTGGAACCGTCCGGAGCCGACCCGGGACGGTCCCGGACGGATAAGGCCGGTTCATGTCTACCGAATTTCAGGCGGAATTTCAGTTCGAAACGAGTCCGACAGGCAACCCGGAGCAAGAAACGTGAAACCCGGTTGGTGCCCGCCCTCAGTTAAGGAAGCAAACGTTGGCTAAAGCAGCGACAGCACAAAAAACAGACGCACAAGGCGGCCAGGAAGAAAGCGGCGACAGCCCCCTCCTGGACACCCTGAACGCCGCGGTCAAAAAGATGATCGCCGAAGGCAAAACCAAGGGCTTTGTCACCTATGACGCCCTCAACACGGCCCTGCCGCCCGATCAAGTCTCTTCCGAACAGATCGAAGACACCATGTCCATGCTGTCTGAAATGGGCATCAACGTCGTCGAGAGCGAAGATGGCGAAGACGCCGCCGCCAAGGGCGCCCCGGAAGAAAGTGAAGAAGACGCCCCTCAGAAAGGCAACGTCGACGAAAGCGATCTCGGCCGCACCGACGACCCTGTGCGCATGTACCTGCGCGAAATGGGCTCCGTGGAACTGCTGTCCCGGGAAGGCGAAATCGCCATCGCCAAGCGCATCGAGGCCGGCCGTGAAATGATGATCGGCGGCATCTGCGAAAGCCCGCTGACCATTCGCGCCATCGTCAAATGGCACGATGCCCTGATCGCCGAAGAAATGCTGCTGCGCGACATCATCGACCTGGACGCCACCCACGGCGGCGGCCCCGGCCAGCCACCCAACCAGCCCAACGCCGGAGGCGAGAACGGCGAAGAAAACGAAGATGGCGCCAACTCCCAAGTGCCCGCAGACGCCGGGAACAAGCCGGAACCGAAAAAGGCCGCCGGAGACGTATCGGGCGATGCCACGGGGAACCGCGAGAACGGGGACGACGACGAAGACGACGAAGACGGCGAGCAGAACCTGCCGCTGGCCCAGTTGGAAGCCAAGCTAACGCCGGAAGTGGTCGAGAACTTCGAGCGGATCACCAAAACTTACAAGAAGCTCCACAAGCTGCAGCTCACCCGCCTGGAAGCCATCCACAAAGGCGGCGAGATCAAGCCGGCCCAGGAAAAACGCTACGGCAAGCTGCGCCAGGAACTGATCGAAGTGATGGAGAACGTGCACCTCAACAACGCCCGTATCGAACAACTCGTCGAGCAACTCTATGGCCTCAACCGCAGCCTGATCACGGCGGAAGGCAAGCTTCTGCGCATGGCCACCAATTCCAAGATCAAGCGCGAAGAGTTCCTCGAGCATTACCGCGACACCGAGCTCGATCCGGGCTGGATGAAGCGCATCGGCAAGCTGGCGGGCAAGGGCTGGACGCGGTTCACCACGCGGTACGGCGACGACGCCAAGAATGTGCGCGCCAACATCGCCGAGATCGCCGACGCCACCGGGCTGCCGATCGGAGAATTCCGCCGCATTGTCTCCACCGTGCAAAAGGGCGAACGCGAGGCCGCCAAGGCCAAGAAGGAAATGATCGAGGCCAACCTGCGCCTGGTGATTTCCATCGCCAAGAAATACACCAACCGGGGCCTGCAGTTCCTCGACCTGATCCAGGAAGGCAACATCGGCCTGATGAAGGCGGTCGACAAATTCGAATACCGCCGCGGCTACAAGTTCTCGACCTACGCCACCTGGTGGATCCGCCAGGCCATCACGCGCTCCATCGCGGACCAGGCCCGCACCATCCGGATCCCCGTGCACATGATCGAGACCATCAACAAGCTGGTCCGCACGTCGCGCCAGATGCTGCATGAAATCGGCCGCGAACCGACGCCGGAAGAACTCTCCGTCAAGCTCTCCATGCCGCTGGAAAAGGTGCGTAAGGTCCTGAAAATCGCCAAGGAGCCGATTTCGCTGGAAACCCCCATCGGCGACGAGGAAGACAGCCACCTGGGCGATTTCATCGAAGACAAGAACGCGGTCCAGCCGCTTGACGCCGCGATCCAGTCCAACCTGCGCGAAACCACGACCCGCGTACTGGCGTCGCTGACCGCGCGCGAGGAACGCGTGCTGCGCATGCGCTTCGGCATCGGCATGAACACCGATCACACGCTGGAAGAAGTCGGCCAGCAATTCTCCGTAACGCGGGAACGAATACGTCAGATCGAAGCCAAGGCGCTCCGCAAGCTGAAGCACCCGTCCCGCTCCCGGAAACTGAGAAGCTTCCTGGATTATTAAAAGGGAAGACACGGAATTCAACAAACGGAGGCGCCGCAAGGTTCCTCCGTTTTTTGCTGTATACTTGGTGGCACACGCTACCGGGCCCGTAGCTCAACTGGTTAGAGCCGGCCGCTCATAACGGTCTGGTTGCAGGTTCGAGTCCTGCCGGGCCCACCATTCCCCCTTCCCCCCTAAACCGGCACATCCCCAGCCAGCGTGATGCGGTGCATGACACGCTTAAAGCCGTGGTAGTCGTTCAAGGGATAGTGCTGGGTCGAGCGGTTGTCCCAGAACGCGACCGAGCCGGGGGCCCAGGAAAAGCGGCAGGAGAATTCGTCATGGCGCTGGTGGCGGAACAAGAATTCCAGCAGCGGCCCGCTTTCCTCATCCGCCATGCCACGAATGCCGACCGTGTGGCCGATGTTCACATAAAGAATCTTTTCGCCCGTCTCCGGGTGGGTGCGCACCACCGGGTGCTCGGCAACCAGCGGGTCCGGCACGTCGTTCATGCCCTTTTGGCGGGCCTCGCGCGACTTGGCAACAACGCCCTTGGCCGAACTGTTGATCGCGGTCAGGCCTTCCAGCATCGCCTTCATGCCGTCCGACAGTGCGTCATACGCCATCACCATGTTGGCGAACATGGTATCGCCGCCCTGGGGCGGCAGCTCGCGGGCAGCCAGGATCGCGCCCATGGGCGGCTCGGCCAGATAGGTCGTGTCGGAATGCCAGATGCCGCCGAAATTGTGGCTCTCATCCTCCAGCTTGACCACCGGCACGATGTCCGGATAACCGTCCAGTCCGCTCACCATCGGGTAATCCACAAGGGCGCCGAACTTCCTGGCAAAGGCCAGATGCTGTTCGGGCGTGAAATCCTGGTCGCGGAAGAAGATCACCCGGTAGCGCAGCAGCGCCCGGCGGATTTCGGCAACCACCGCATCGTCCAGGTCGGCGAAAAGATCGACGCCCGCGATCTCGGCGCCGAGGGCGGGGGCAATGGGCTTAATCTGTATATTTTTAAAATCCATAGCCGGGATTGTAGCCGTCCCATCACCAAAGCGTGAAGCCCCTTCCGCCCCTTTTTACCGGTTTTGTGCTACGATGTTGCATTATGTCCGACAGACGCAAAAAAGGCCCGTTGTCCAGTTTGTGGGAAACGCTGCTTCATCCCGACTACGATGACGAGGAAATGAGAGAGCGGCAGGTCGTGATCGAGGCCGCCAACCAGTTACAGGTCGGCGAATTTCAGCTTCTGCAACTGGCCTACAGGGAATGGTACGGCAAGGATTTGCCGGAAGCCCAGGTGGCGAAACTCTTCACCGATTACATGCTGAGAAGCGACGTGCCCCATTGGGCCCGGCATTATGCGCGCAATATCGTCCATGGCTGCGAGACGGGCACCATCGACGAAAACGAACCCCGCTATCACCGTTATGACCACGAATACGGTAAACCGGTGCGGCACGGGGTGCGGCGTTTCTGGATCGCGGTTTTCTGGCTGGTGCTGTTCGTTGGTGGCGGCATATTGGCCGCCGAGCTCGTTACCGACAACCCGGCGTCCATATTCCCGCCCTATCTGGAAACCGACGAGCTTCCGAAACAGAAGCCCTAACGCCCGAACGCGAACAGCCGGTTGCCTGATCCTTCGATCCGGGGTATTTTCTCGCCATGTTTGAAGCCGCCGGCGAACTCGAACCCTTGGTTAACCTTCTTTTCCTGATCGGAACCGGGGCTGTTGCGTGGCATGGCATCAAGTTCCGTGACGAAGACGGTAATGCCGAATGGGTGCACCTATTGTTCGGATGCATCGCCGCCGTGTTCTTTTTCGGCGTTTTGTTCCAGGACGTCTTGGGCGTGGTTAACGTCTTTTAACGCTCCACCCCCTGAACCTTTTCCTTAGGGCTTGTAGACACGCTGTTTGGCGTCTTCTTCGGGCCTTCGCATGAGCCGTTCGGCTTTTGGCAGTTTCATCTGCTTATAAAGGTATTCCGCCCGTTTCAGGATGCTTGACGGTTCCTTTTCGTAATACAGAATCTGGGCTACAATGCCCGGTCCATCGGCCAAATCCTTATCCAGGCGAACCGATTCGATATAGTCCTTCAACGCCGCCTCATAACGTCCCTGACGGTCCTTGAGGATGCCCCGGTTGCCGTAGGCCGCCGCCAGGGCACCACGCCCCGTGGGGTCATCCTTGGCCAGGGTCTTTTTCAAAAATTCGATCAGATAAGTCAGCACGCTTTCCGCCTCGGTGTCTTTGCCCAATCCCATCAGCGCCACGGCTTGGCCGCCCAGCGCGCCCCGGTGGTCGGGTTGCAGCGTAAGGGCTTCTTCGAAGGCCTTGATCGCCTCTTCATATTTGCCGTCGGACAGCAGGATGTCGCCCTGGCGGACTTCGTAGTCGCCCTCCGTCTGGCCCTCATAGTTCTGGATCATCATCCAGACGGAGAACATGACGAAGGTGGCGACCCCAAGCAGAATGGTGAACCGCTTGAGAATGCGGGGATTGTCTAAACCCATCATGGCTGTAAAATCTTTCCGACGTAAAAGAGAGAAAACAAAAAGCACAGAAGCGCGGACGTGAAAGCCGCACGTTTCATCAGCCGCGCCATTTCGGCATCGTCCACGGTGTCTTCGCCGGCCTTTTTAATGGCCCGGCGCACGGTCAACACCCAGATCAGCTTGCGCACCGGAAAAAACAACGCCACGGTCAGGATAATGGTCCACAGCCACCTTGCGTCGGGGGAAAAGAGAAATTCGCTCATGGTTTAAACGGTTCCGAAATCCTATGCACAGGCGGACAAAATACCCTCCCCGCTCCGGACGATAAAGGAGATTAAACGGCAGTCTCCGTTGACGGGACAAAAGACAAAAAAAGGGGGAAGGTTCCGAAGAACCCTCCCCCGGTTTGTTTTAGTGGCTAGACGATCAGATGCTTGGTTTTTCCAGCGTCGTCTCGCCGACGTTGTCGCCGATGTCTTCGACCAATGCTTCGACTTCCTTCGTCGGCACGGTCGACATTTCCATCTTGTAGGCCAGGAACCACATCATTCCAACGCCCAAAGCCCACCACAGGATTTGCCACGCCCAGATCGAGGGCATACCAAAGGTCCAAGCGGCGTAACCGGCATTCGGCGCACCGAAGATGTCGTTGCCGATGACGGCTCCGGGGCCGACTCCGAAGAACAACCAACCGAGCGTGATGATCCAGGCAATCGGCTTGAGGCCCTGCTTCGACGCCGGCAGGGAGGCATGTTCCCGCAGGAAGTTGTGATACTTCATGCGATGCGCCGTGTCCTGGTCGCTCTGCGTCATCGCCGAAACGACGATGCAGACCAAGGCATTGAATAACATTCCCCAACCAGCAGAATGCATGGTCAGCGGCCAACGGCCCCACGGCAGATCCGCACCGAAGACGCCGGCGATGTTGGCGCCGAACTTCTCGGTGAAGATAACCGCGAGACAACCGGCGGCTAGGCCCAACGTGGCGCCTTGGCGGGTAATCCACGGGAACCAGCAGACAGCAGCCAGCGAAGGCCACATCTGGAACCCGAAGGCAACCGCCAGACCACCCAGCAGAACCAAGGCATCGGCAGAGAACGTCGCAACCAACAACGCCGAACCGACGATGAAGGCAACGCCCATACGACCGAACAGTTTCTGCGTCGTGTGACTGGCTGTCGGGTTAAGGAAACGCTTATAGAGGTCACGGGTCAGCATGCCGCCGGCCGTGGACATATAAGCAGCACCGGTGGACTGCATGGCCGCCAGCGCACAAACCGCCAGAAGACCAACAAACCACGGCGCCGCGTCACCAACCAGGTTGATGTAGTGAGGCACCAGACCACCCTGCTTGTTAGCGGTCAGATCCGGAAGCACTGCCGCAAGGGCTATACCCGCCTTACCGACGGCCGGTGTTGCGCCCAAGAAGTGCGCGCCCATGCCCTGCGCCGCAGTAAAGAAGAACAAGATCAGGCCAATGCCGAAGCTGGAAGCCCAAACTTGCTGCGGAGCGAACGGACGCGGGTCCTTGTTGCCAAACGACCACATGGTGAAGGCAGGCGCCGAATGAATGCCCATCAACGCGAACATATAGGTCAGCACCATGACGCCGGTCCACAAACCACCAACCGGTGTCTGCTTGCCGAGGCCAGCGGTAAACTGGATCACGCCAGGAATAGCAAGGTAGGCATTATAATCGCCACCCCCTAGACCCTTGGTTGTGCCCCATTTGCCGATGCCCGTGCCGCCGAGTTTGGCCATCGCCATGTTGAAGGATTCCCAACCGCCCATATGGCTATAAGCGATAAAGCCGATGGCGACGATGCCCGCCATCAACAGGACGCATTGCAGCGTGTCCACATAAGCCACCGCGCGGAGACCGCCCGAGGCCACGTAGATCAACACCACGGCCGACAGGACCCACATACCGAAGGTTTTCGGAACCAGATCGTCGGTCAGCACCTGGAACAGGAAGCCCGACGCACCGAGCTGCAACCCCAGGTACGGGATCGAGAACAGCAAGGCCACGCAGACCACCAGGATGCGGATGGCGTCGCCCTGGAAATAATCCGACAGCATTTCGCCCGGTGTCACGTAACCGAAGCGTTTGCCGAGCATCCATTGCCGTTTCAGGAACATAACGCCCGTGAACGGAATGGTGATGGCATAGAACGATGCATAGGCGTACTGGAAACCATCACGATAAATCAGTCCCGGATGGCCCATGAAGGTCCAGCCCGAGAACGATGTCGCGGTGGCCGCCAAAACGAACACCCAAAGCGAAAGACGACGTCCAGCAACAAAATAGTCACTGGCGCTCTTCGCCATCTGGGCGCATTTCCAGCCCCAGTATATGCAGTAGGCCCAATACAGACCCACAAAAATGAATAACCAGACTACTTTAGCACTCAATTTACTTCTCCCCTTATCTGTCGGCTCCCGTTAATACGACCAGGCCGAAACCGGATCATTCAAAAGTCGCAAACCTAGGGGCTCCGCGAGACGTCCCGCGCAACCCCAGGATTTGGGCTAAATTACAGTTTGGATGTACCCCCGGCCTTTGCGGCCTTTTATTCCTGTATCACACAAACAAACGCAACCGGTCCAAACAATGGACCAATTTGGAACCCACTACCAGTGACAGGAGATGTCTTCCCCAAAGACTGTCATGCTTCCCCGCGTCTTATTGCGCTTCTCTCTTTTAGCCCTCTGCTTCCTCCGATTCCCAAGAACCGAATCTATCCGAATCAGAGTTGACACATTCTTACCATATTTGCCATCACCGGCACAATAAGACTTCGCATTCTTGTTATTACGGGTAACATTCAGACTGGGAACACTCTTAAGGGACTTCAATGGAATCGCGCATCGCCATCTTCAGCAAATTGGTTCGCGACTGCATGCGGACGTTGCCGCTCGCCCTGGAAGAAGGAACGTCGTTGGGAGATGTAGTCCGGCAAATGGAAGCCGCCGGGGCCTCCAGTGCCACCGTCATCGACGCCGAAGGGCGGCCCATCGGCATCATCACCGAACGCGACATCACGCGCCGCGCCGCTTTCAAGCTGCATTCCGGAGACCCCGTGGAAGAAGTCATGACGGCACCGGTCTTGACCATCCAGGAAGACGAATACCTGTATTACGCCATCGCCCGCATGCGCCGGCAGGGCCTGCGACACATGCCCGTTATCGATGGCGAACGATGGCTTGTCGGCATGCTGAATCTGCACGACGCGCTGGCCACGGCGTCGGAAACCCTGATGGGGCAGATCGATATCCTGACCCGGGACGAAAGTCTCGACGGCCTCAAGACGATCAAGGCGGCGCAGGTGGAACTCGCCGACCAGCTGTTGGCGGAAAACATGCCGGCGACGGAAATCCAGGCGCTGCTGACTCACATTAACAACGACATCTACCGCCGCGTCGTCAATTTGAGTCTGAGCGATATGGAGTTCGACGGAATGGGCAAACCACCGGTGGACTTTTGTGTCATCGTCATGGGCTCCGGCGGGCGCGGCGAGAATTTCCTCTATCCGGACCAGGACAACGGCCTCATCCTCGAGGACTATCCCGACGATCGCCACACAGAAATCGACGCCTGGTTCATCGAACTCGGCGAACGCATGTGCCGGGGCCTGGACCAAGTCGGGCTGCCGCTGTGCAAGGGTTTCGTCATGGCCACCAACCCGTTGTGGCGCAAGACCTTGAGCCAGTGGAAGGAGCAGGTCGCACTGTGGAGCCACAGACGGGGCGTCACGGCGCTTCGGTTATGCGACATCTTTTTCGATTTCCGCACCGCGTGGGGCGAACCCGACATGGCCGACGAACTGCGCCACTTCGTCACCGAGACCGCCAGCGGCAACCCGGCCTTCCTGCGCGACATGTATGAAGACGATGTCGAACACATGGTGGCGCTGGGCTGGTTCGGCCGTCTTTTGACGGAAAAGGAGGACGAGGACTTCAAGGGCCGGATCAACCTCAAACACACGGGCACCCTGCCGCTGGTCGAGGCGATGCGGCTTTTGGCCTTCCGCGACGGCATCAAGGCGATTTCGACCCTGGAGCGCATGGACGCGTTAAAGGACAAGGGCGTGCTTAACGCCGACGAGCACGATTATCTGTCCGGCGCCTTCCGCCATATCTCGCATTTGTTGCTGCGCCAGCAGGTCGCCGACTTCAAGGCCGGGGAAAAGGTCTCCAATTTTGTCCACCCGGACACGCTGTCCGAGCGCGAACGCGACATGCTGGTGGACAGTTTCAAAGCCATCCGCGCGCTCCGCGCCAAAGTGAAAAGCGAATTCACCGGGGACGTTTTTTAAGACACCATAAACCTAGAACTGCTTCTGCATCTCGCGGATATGGGAAATCCGGCTCGATGCTTCGATCGCCTGGCCCAGGGTACGGATGCCACGTGCCTCCAGCATATCGAGCATGCGTAGAAACACGCCCGCCGTGACCAGGCTGTCGCCAAGCGCCGTATGGCGGCCCTCAACGACGACGCCCATTCGCTCGGCGATGGCGTCGAGGCCGTGGTTATGGGACTCCTCTTCCAGGAACACCGACAGCAACAGGGAATCCAGCACCAGGTTGTCGAAAACGACGCCGGTGACCTGTTCCTTCAGTTTCAGGAACTTAATGTCGAAGGCGGCATTGTGGGCGACCAGCACGGCGTCGCCGACGAACGCCTTGAAATCGGGCAGTACGCCGGCGATGGGGTCCTCGCCCTCGACCATGTCCTCGGTAATGCCATGAAAGCGGATCGACGCCTTCGGAATATCGCGCCCGGGATTCACCAGACGGCTGAACGGATCGCCCTTCTGGATAACGCCATCGACGACGCGGACCCCGGCGATGGAGATGATCTCGTCGCCTTCCGATGGCCGGAGCCCCGTCGTTTCGGTATCAAAGACGATATAGGTCAGCGACTTTAAAGTCCGCCCGCCCAGTTCTTCAAGATGCTTGGGATGGTCGTAGAGATCGAACTTGGTGTATTCGGGCCGCGCCGGCAGGTTGTTCTTATCGAACTCGCGGGCCGCCAACTCGCGGTCGATCAGGACCCAGATCGTCCCCGTCAGCACGACTACCGCGCCCATACTCCAACCTAGGCCCCAGACGTTACCGATGGCGCCGAAAACCCACCAGACGCCGCCGATTACGGCCAACAGCGCAACGCCCAACCCGGCGAACCCGAGCATAATCAGCCGGCGCAGGGGCATGGTTTTGACGACGTCCTGATGGTTCAAGGGAGCCTCGTCGTAGCCTGTTGAAACGGCTCTAAGTGTAACACCAAGAACGGCCAAATGGCACGGCTGATAAACAAGGGGGCGGTCGGACGCACCTTCGCGTTGCGAAGTCCGCTCGGGTGGGGTATCTATCCGCCAAATTCCTCTAAGCTCCAACGGAGACAGAAATGGCGTCGTACCAGTATTCCTACGTGATGAAAGACTTGAAGAAGTCGTTCCCCGGCGGGCGCGATATTCTTAAAGGTGTCACGCTGTCGTTCCTGCCCAACGTCAAGATCGGCGTGCTGGGCGTCAACGGCGCCGGTAAATCGACCCTGCTGAAAATTATGGCCGGCAAGGACACCGAATTCACCGGTGAGGCTTGGGCCGCGGAAGGCGTGCGCGTCGGTTATCTGGAACAGGAGCCGAACCTCGACCCGGATAAAGACGTCGAAGGCAACGTCATGGAAGGTCTCGGCGAAACCAAGGCGATGCTCGACCGCTTCAACGCGATTTCCGAACGCTTCGCCGAGCCCATGGACGACGACGAAATGACCGCGCTGTTGGCGGAACAGGGCGAATTACAGGAAAAGATCGACGCCGCCGACGGCTGGGAATTGGAGCGCACGGTCGAAATCGCCATGGACGCGTTGCGCTGTCCGCCGGGCGATGCCGATGTCTCCGTACTTTCGGGCGGTGAACGCCGCCGGGTGGCGTTGTGCCGCCTGCTGCTGGAAAAACCTGAGATCCTGCTGCTCGATGAACCGACCAACCATCTGGATGCGGAATCCGTGGCCTGGCTGGAACACTATCTGGAGCAATACACCGGCACCGTGATGATCGTCACCCATGACCGCTATTTTCTCGACAACGTGACCGGCTGGATTCTCGAACTGGACCGGGGTATGGGCATTCCCTACGAAGGCAATTATTCGTCGTGGCTGGAACAGAAGGAAAAGCGCCTGGGGCAAGAATCGCGCGAGGAATCGGCGCGCCAACGCACGCTTAAGCACGAACTGGAATGGATTCGCTCATCGCCCCGCGCGCGACAGACAAAATCCAGGGCCCGCATCACGGCCTATGAAGACCTCTTGGCGCAAGCCCAGGAACAGCAGATGGGCAAGGCCCAAATCGTCATTCCGCCGGGGCCGCGCCTCGGCAATCTTGTCATCGATGCGGAAGGCCTGACCAAGGGGTTTGGCGATAAACTGCTGATCGAGGATTTAAGCTTTCGGGTGCCGCCGGGCGCCATCGTCGGCGTCATCGGCCCCAACGGCGCCGGTAAAACGACCCTGTTTCGGATGCTGACGGACGCTGAAAAACCCGACGGCGGGAATTTGCGCATCGGCGATACGGTGGTACTGGGCTATGTCGACCAATCCCGAGATTCTCTGGCCGCCGATAAGACCGTGTGGGAGGAAATCTCGGACGGCAACGACGAAATTATCGTCGGCAAGCGCGCCCTGCAAAGCCGCGCCTACGTCGCCCAGTTCAACTTCAAAGGCCCCGACCAGCAGAAAAAAGTCGGCCAGTTGTCGGGCGGCGAACGCAACCGGGTGCACATGGCGAAGATGCTGAAATCGGAAGCCAACGTGCTGTTGCTGGATGAGCCGACCAACGATCTCGACGTGGAAACACTGCGCGCGCTCGAAGACGCCCTGGAAACGTTTGCCGGCTGCGTCATCGTCATCAGCCATGATCGCTGGTTCCTTGATCGGCTGGCGACCCATATCCTGGCTTTCGAGGGCGAAAGCCAGGCGGTCTGGTTCGAAGGCAACTACCAGGACTACGAAGTCGACCGCCACCGCAGGCTCGGCACCGACGCCGACCAGCCCCACCGCATCCACTACAAACCGCTGAAGCGGGGCTAGCTGGCCTAAACTGGCAAAAAACCGGTCCATCGTGCTAGGCTTCCGCTTCCCTTGAGCGGAGGCCGTGATGGCGGAAGACACCGAAGCCCTGATCCTGGACCTTGTCGAATGGATTGCCCGGCGGCCACGCGCCTATTCGGACGTGATGGAAGCCTGGCGCACGTCGTGTCCGCGGCTGCCGGTATGGGAAGATTCGGTTGACCGCGGGCTGGTAGCCCGTGTCCGCGAAAAGGACGGCGCCGTCGTCACCGTGACGGCCACCGGCCTGGCGTTACTGGAAAAGAAAAACCGGCGGCCACGCGAGGCCTCTTAAAGCCTCAGCCTCTAGTTCTTAGACGTTTCCGCCTTGTCCGGATTTTTCAGGGCCGCCGTTTTCAGGCGTAACTCCTCGATCAGGCCGGACACCTTGCCGTCCCTTTGCCGGATAATGGACCCAAAATCGGACCGTAGCGTCTGGCTCATGGACGCGCCCTCGACGACGACGTCGAGGATTTTCATAACAACGCCCCCGGATTTTTTCAGAACGCCGACTCGCCACAGAATATTGACCGGCTTTCCCGCATCCCTGGGCAGCAGGCTGAACACGGTAACAGTGGTTTCGTTCTCGGCCCGGGTTTTGGCGATCTCGAGGTTATCACCGGCATAGCGCTTGAATCGGTCGACGTAGGAAACCACCATCAGGTCTTCGAACAGCTTCAGATATTCCGCCCGCTCGTCCTTGGTGGCCTTCCTCCAATTCCGCCCCAGCACGAAGCGGCCGATGGATTTGACGGCGAAATGCTTGTTGAACAGATCGCGGAATTTACCGATTCGGGCCTCGCGCGCCGTTTCCTTCCTGGTCAGGGATTCGATGGCGTCTTGCGAAAGCGAGCGAATGAAATCCGCCGCGTCCTCTTCCAGCCCGGTGGCCCCGGCTGGTTTTGACAAGGAAAGGGCAACGGCAAGAACAAAGACCGGCGTCCTGAAAACGGGCCGGAGAAAACGTTTGGAAAGCATAATGACCGTATCCGCGAAACCTCTTGAATTTCTCTACTGCCGGGGGGCCTGACTTAAGCCCGGGGCGGGTGAGTTCGCCGACGGATCACCGTTGCTGACCTCGCCCAACCGGCGTTGACGGTAGAGACTGCGTATAGAAGCGTAAAAATCAAGTGAAGATTTTTCCAAATCGTCCAAAGCTTCCATATGCGTTGCGCGCATATCCACAGCCCGCGTCCCGGTGCGGGCGAAAACCGCGAAATCCCGATCCGTATTGGCGGCCCAAAGATTGAACGGGTTGATCAGATAATCGACGACAAGACCGATGGTGTCGCGGGGATTGGACGGGCCGAACAAGGGCAGCATCAGATACGGCCCTTCCCCGGCGCCCCAAACCGCCAGGGTCTGGCCGAAGTCCTCGTCATGGCCCTCCATCCCCATATCGGTGGCGAGATCATTCAGGCCCAGCAACCCCCAGGTGGAATTAATCATGAAACGAACCAGGGTGGCGATGGCGCGGTCCAGTTCGCCCTGCAACAGGTCATTGATGAAGATGATCGGGGAGCGCAAGTTGGCCAGGGCATGCTTGAAGCGATCCTGAACGAATGGCGGCAGGATATCGCGATAGGCTTTGGCTACGGGCTTGAGGAACGCCGTGTCCAGCCCCCGGTTGAACTCAAAGATCGCCCGGTTCAAGGGTTCCGCCGGGTCATTCACTTCCCTGAATTCGGCAAAAGCTTCGGGGTCGGAGGCCGGCGGCACCACGGCGCAGCCGGCGCCTGAAAACAGAGCTATAACCAGAGCGGCCGCCGGCACAAAAAGGCCGACGCGAAACCGCGGGAACAATCGAAAGATTTTACGCATATGCCCAGGCGGCCCGGCCGCTTCCCCACCGCTTCCCCAGCAAAACCACCGCCTGACACTATTAAGGCGGTCCCAGTACCGCCGACGGTGGCTTAAGCGAATCGCCGCATATTACCATGGATTGGGTATCTACAACCCTATTTCCACAATATTTAGATGTATTCGGGGTTTAAAAAATAGCTGTTGAATTTATATAAAGATATGTTTATGTCTTTAACTGAATACGGTTTTGGACACCTTTTGGAAACCCGCCATGCAGGACAAAGAGATCAGCGGCGAAAACGCACCGGAAACGGGCCCCTCCCCCCATCAGGTGAATCCCAGGAGCGACCCCATGGACGCCCTGCTGGCGGCGTTGCGCGGGGCGGCGGAACCGACGCGCCTGCGTATTGTCGCCTTATTGGCAGAGGGGGAACTGACGGTGAGCGAACTGGTCCATATCCTCGGACAAAGCCAGCCCCGCATTTCCCGGCACTTGAAACTGCTGGCCGAAGCCGGCCTGTTGACCCGCCACCGGGAAGGCAGCTGGGTGTTTCACCGCTTGTCCGAAGAAGGCTTGGCGGCCAATCCAGGCGCGGAGGTGGCGCGCCACCTGATCGCCCTTCTTCCTGATAACGGCAACCGCGGCCATATCCTGGCCCTAGACCGGGACCGCCTGGCCGCCGTCAAGACCGCCCGCGCCGAGGCGGCTGCGGACTATTTCGACGCCAACGCCGAAAGCTGGGATAGCCTGCGTTCGCTGCATGTGGACGACAAGGACGTGGAAACCGTCATCGGCGGTTGGCTCGGCCGCGCGCCGGTGCACTCGCTGCTCGATATCGGCACCGGCACCGGGCGCATCCTGGAAGTCCTGAGCCCGGTCATCGAACGCGGCGTCGGGATCGACCAGTCCCGCGAAATGCTGGCCGTTGCCCGCGCCAATCTGGAGCGAGGGGCTTGCGAAAACTGCCAGGTGCGCCAGGCCGACCTCTACCGCCTGCCCTTCGACGATGGCGCGTTCGATGCCGCGGTCATTCATCAAGTCCTTCATTTCCTGGACGAGCCCGCCGCCGCCATTGCCGAAGCGGCCAGGGTTCTAACGCCCGGTGGTCATCTAGTCGTCGCCGACTTCCTTCCCCACGTGATGGAAAACCTTCGCGACGAGCACAGCCACCGCCGGCTCGGCTTCGCCGATGACGAAATCCGGGCCTGGGTTACGCGCGCCGGACTGACATCCCAAGACGCAACCCGCCTTGCCGGCGACCCGCTTACGGTTGGCGTGTGGCTGGCGGAAAAACCGAAACCAGCCGATACCCGCAACGGCCCCCAATACAAAGAAACAGAACAATGACAGACAGCCCGACCACCACGAACCGGGAGCCCAGCTTCGCCATCGCCTCGCCATTGCCCCATGACGTGAACGTGTCGTTCGAATTCTTCCCACCGGCGACGGAAAAGGCCAACGCAACGCTCTGGGACTCGATCCAGCGCCTTGCGCCGTTGAAGCCGTCCTATGTCTCGGTGACCTACGGCGCCGGCGGCTCGACGCGTGAGCGCACCCACGCCACCGTCCGTCGCATCCGCCACGAAACCGACATGGAACCGGCGGCGCATCTGACCTGCATCGGCGCGACACGGGACGAAATCGATGAAATTGCCCAAAGCTACTGGGACGCCGGCGTGCGCCACATTGTCGCGTTGCGCGGTGATGCGGACGGCGGCCATGGCACCTACACGCCCCACCCCGGCGGCTACGCCTATGCATCGGATCTGGTGGCGGGCCTGAAAAACGTCGCCGATTTTGAAATCAGCGTCGCCGCCTATCCGGAATCCCACCCGGAAGCCGCCAGTGCGGAGGCCGATCTGGACAACCTGAAGCGCAAGCTCGACGCCGGCGCCAATCAGGCCATTACTCAGTTCTTTTTCGATACCGACGTCTATTTGCGGTTCCTCGACCGGGCCAGGGCGGCGGGCATTACCGCGCCGATCATTCCCGGCATCCTGCCGGTTACCAACTTCGCCCGCGTCGCCGAATTCAGCGCGCGGTGCGGGGCATCGGTGCCATCCTGGATGGCCGACCTGTTCGAAGGCCTGGACGACGATCCGGAAACCCGCAAATTGGTCGCCGCCAGTGTCGCCGCTGAACAATGCCGGGCGCTGCACGCCGCCGGCGTCACCGATTTCCACTTTTACACCATGAACCGGGCCGATCTGGTCTACGCCATCTGCCATATCCTGGGAGTCCGGGCACAACGTTGAGAAGCAAACCATGACCACCACATTCGAAGACCATCTCCGCAAACGCATCCTGGTGCTGGACGGCGCCATGGGCACCATGATCCAGGGCTACACGCTGGAAGAACCCGATTTCCGGGCGTCCCGGTTTGCCGATCACCCATCCGACCTGAAGGGCAACAACGACCTGTTGAGCCTGACCCAGCCGGACATCATCCGCGAAATTCACACCGCCTTCCTGGACGCCGGCGCGGACATCATCGAGACCAACACATTCAACGCCACCTCCATCTCGCAGGCCGATTACGGGCTGGAGGACATCGTCCATGAACTCAATTTCGAATCCGCCCGCATCGCGCGGGACGCCGCCGACACGGTAACCAAAGAAAATCCCGACCGGCCCCGCTTCGTCGCAGGCGCGCTGGGGCCGACCAACCGCACGGCGTCGATGTCGCCCGACGTCAACGATCCGGGCTTTCGCAACATCACCTTCGATGACCTGGTCCGGGCCTATATGGAGTCCATCCATGGCCTCGTAGAAGGCGGCGTCGATCTGCTGCTGGTGGAAACCATTTTCGACACGCTGAATTCCAAAGCCGCGATCTACGCCATCCACAAGTATTTCGACGACCACGATGTCAGGCTGCCGGTGATGATTTCCGGCACCATCACGGATGCGTCGGGGCGGACGCTGTCCGGTCAGACGCCGGAAGCGTTCTGGAATTCCATTGCCCACGCCAACCCCGTCAGCGTCGGCTTCAACTGCGCGCTCGGCGCCGAAGACCTGCGCCAACACATCCAGGCGATTTCCAACGTCGCCAACGTCAACATCAGCGTTTACCCCAACGCCGGGCTGCCCAACGAATTCGGCGGCTACGACGACACGCCCGAATACATGGCCGAACAATTGGCCGAATTCGCCGACAGCGGTTTCGTCAACATGGTCGGCGGCTGCTGCGGCACGACGCCGGACCATATCCGCGCCATCGCCGACGCCGTCGCCGGCAAGACGCCGCGCGCCATCCCGGACGCCCAGCCCCACGGCCGCCTCGCCGGGCTGGAGCCGTTGAACTTCGGAGAGGTCACCGGTTTCGTCAACATCGGCGAGCGCACCAACGTCTCGGGCTCCGCCAAATTCGCCTCGCTGATCCGCGAAAACGAATTTGATCAGGCCCTCGACATCGCACGCGGCCAGGTCGAAGGCGGCGCGCAGATCATCGACATCAACATGGACGACGCCATGCTCGACGGCGAAGCCGCCATGGCCACGTTTATCAACCTGATCGCCGCCGAGCCTGACATCTCGCGCGTGCCGGTGATGATCGATTCGTCCAAGTTCTCGATCATCGAAGCAGGCCTGAAATGCCTGCAAGGCAAGGGCGTGGTCAATTCCATCAGCCTCAAGGAGGGCGAGGATGCCTTCATCGCCCAGGCAAAAGAAATCCTGCGTTATGGCGCTGCGGTCGTGGTCATGGCCTTCGATGAGGACGGCCAGGCGGATGTCTATGAGCGCATGGTGGCGATCTGCCGGCGCTGTTATAAAATCCTCACCGAGACGGTCGGCTTCGCACCCCAGGACATTATTTTCGACGCCAACATCTTCCCCGTCGCCACCGGCATCGAGGAACACCGGAACTTCTCCAAGGACTTCATACAGGCCGTCGCCGAGATCAAGAGGACCCTGCCCCACGCGCTGACGTCCGGTGGTTTGAGCAACATGTCGTTTTCGTTCCGGGGCAACAACCCCATGCGCGACGCCATGCATTCGGTGTTTCTGTACCACGCCATCGAAGCCGGCCTCGACATGGCCATCGTCAACGCCGGGCAACTGGCGGTGTACGCGGAACTGCCGGAAGACCTTAAGGACCGCATCGAAGACGTGATCTTCAACAAACGCGACGACGGCACGGAACGGCTGCTCGATGTCGCCGATCAGGCCCGTGGCCAGGTCCGTGAAAGCGCCGACAATCTGGAATGGCGCGAAGGTACGGTGACCGAACGGCTGACCCATGCCCTGGTCAAAGGCGTGTCGGATTTCATCGAAGAAGACACCGAAGAAGCCCGCAAGGCCGCGGCCGAGCCTATCGACGTCATCGAAGGCCCGCTGATGGACGGCATGAACGTGGTCGGCGACCTGTTCGGTTCGGGCCAGATGTTCCTGCCCCAGGTGGTCAAGTCGGCCCGCGTGATGAAACAGGCGGTGGCCTATCTGCTGCCCTTCATCGAGGAACAGAAGGCCAAGGACCCGAACGCCACTCCGTCGGCAAAAGGCAAGATCGTCATGGCCACGGTCAAGGGCGACGTGCACGACATCGGCAAGAACATCGTCGGCGTGGTGCTGCAGTGTAACAACTATGACATCGTCGACCTCGGCGTCATGGTGCCCTACGCCGATATCATCGACGCCGCCAAACGCGAGAACGCCGACATCATCGGCCTGTCTGGGCTGATTACGCCTTCGCTCGAAGAAATGTCCACCGTCGCCGCCGAAATGCAGCGGGTCGGGCTGGACATCCCGCTGTTGATCGGCGGCGCGACCACGTCCAAGGTCCACACGGCGGTCAAGATCGCGCCCCGTTATGACTCGCCCGTGGTCCATGTGCTGGATGCGTCGCGCGCCGTCGGTGTCGCGTCCAAACTGCTCAGCGATACCCTGAAAGATTCCTTCGTCGCCGAAATCGCCGAAGACTATAAAGCCGCGCGCGAACGCCACGAGGCGCGTGCCGACGGCAAGGGACAGGCCAAGCTGTCCGACGCCCGTTCAAAAGCCGCCGACATAGACTGGACAGGCTATACGCCGCCCAAACCAAAATTCCTGGGCCTGAAAATCTTTGATGACTACGACCTTGCCGACCTGCGCGGCTACATTGACTGGACGCCGTTTTTCCGCACCTGGGAGATGAAGGGCGTCTATCCGGCGATCCTGGAGGACCGTGAACAGGGGGCCGCGGCGCGCGACCTGTTTGCCGACGCGGGCGCCATGCTGGAAAAGATCGTCAACGAAAAATGGTTGGCCGCGCGCGGCGTCATCGGCTTTTTCCCGGCGGCCCGCATCGGCCACGACGACGTCGAGATCTATGCCTCCGAAGATCGCGACGAGGCCGCAACCACCATCCATTTCCTGCGCCAGCAGATGCACAAGAGCGGAGCCCGTTCGAACCACTGCCTGGCCGATTTCGTCGCGCCCAAAGAAGGCGGGCCGAAAGATTACCTGGGCGGCTTCGCCGTCACCGCCGGTATCGGCATCGAGAAGAAACTGGCGGACTTCGAAGCCGATCACGACGATTACAACGGGATTCTGCTGAAAGCGCTGGCCGACCGGCTGGCGGAAGCCTTCGCCGAACGCATGCATGAGCGCGTGCGCCGGGAATTCTGGGCCTATGCGGAAAACGAAACGCTGGAAAACGAGGACCTGATCCGCGAGGCCTATCAGGGCATCCGCCCGGCGCCGGGCTATCCGGCGTGCCCCGACCACACCGGCAAGCGGGACCTGTTCACATTGCTGGGCGCGGAACAGAACGCCGGCATTACGCTCACCGACAGCTTCGCCATGCTGCCGACGGCGGCGGTATCGGGCTATTACTTCTCGCACCCGGACGCGAAATATTTCGGCGTCGGACGCATCGGCCGCGACCAGGTCGAGGACTACGCCAAACGCCGCGGCATTACCTTGGCCGAAGCCGAACGCTGGCTGGCGCCCAATTTGGGTTATACGCCGTAGCGGAGCTCTCAGCGCTTGTGCTAGGTTTTGCGGATGATGAAAAAAGCAATCGCCTCTCTCATCTCCGCCGCCTTGCTTGTTCCCTTTTTGATTCCGAGGGCCGCCCCGGCGCAGCAGTACCAGCCGTGGAACAACCCGGATTCCACATCCACGCCCGCCTCCAATGAACGCCTGCAGGGTTTCGTCGATGAACTCAACAAACTGATCGACGCGGCTGAGCGCCAGCGCGCCGCCGATCCTAGCTTTCTTCGCGACCTCAGGGGTCTGGCGCAAGGCTTCGACCGGCCACAGTGGACGCAGGTTTTCAGCGACGATTTCCAGGACGGCGACTTCACCCGCAATCCGGGCTGGACCGTGACCTCCGGGCGCTACTGGATTGAGAGCGGCTGGGGCCTGCGCAGTGCGGTCAAGGCCGAGCCCGCCCCTTCCTCCGGCACACAGCAACAAAAAAGCCAATCAGGCAAGGATGTCGCCGCTGCCATCTTCGGACAAATCCTGCAGCAAGCGCTCGACCCGGAAGGCCGCGCCACCGGCGGAAGTCAGGCCACGACCGGCGGCAATGTTCTCACCCCCGCCGCCATCCAGACAGCGGTTCGCCTGAGCAACGCATTCGCCATCGCGGTCGATTTTTCCTCCTGGACTCAGGAAGGCGCCGCATCCGGGCGGCTGGAAATCGGTCCCTATCAGGGATATCCCACAGGCGGCGTGCGCGCCGGCGGATACGTTGTCGCCTACACCCAGGGCGGCGGTTTAGAGCTGATCCGCGTCACCGGACGCGGGTCCGCCATCATCGACAGCCGCCCCGGCCCGTTCCATCTGGAAGACAAGAAAACCCATCGCCTCGATTGGACGCGCCGGGCCGATGGTTTGATGACGGTGAGCCTCGACGGCCGGGACATCATGACCGCCAGCGACCGCACCTATCTGCAAAACTTCGACGGACTCAGGCTGGTCAACCGGGGCGGCGATTACATCGTCAAACGCGTAACCGCCAGCGGAACACAATAAGCGGAATTCACAGACAAAAACGCACCCCCCTGAACATTCTCAAAGGGTGCGCTGAACTCAAGAATCAGGAACCCCGCCGCATAAACCCGTGTCGGGCTTTTTTTAAGGCGGGGCTCCATATTTGATGCTCTTGGCATCGCCCGAACACGATGGAACGAGCTTTCATTTCATTAGGTTAATATGTCCTTTGGCTTGTCAGGCGGCGTCATTTTTGTAGCCTCCATCCCTCAAGTGCCGGATGTTTATCCGGCGTTCGTCCGATGCCTAACCGCGAATCCTCCCCAAACTCGGGCTTCTTTCTACCAACCAAAAAACTATACACCAAACGACCCTGAATTTCATTAGGAACACCATCAAAAGACCGGCTATCGCGTCCTAGGACGCGGGCCTCTATAATCCCGCCCCATGAACGCCGAAGTTCCCTCCCCCGCCCTGCTTTTGCCCCGTGCGCCGGCCCTGGTCTGCGGCGTCCGCCAGGCGGCGTGGCTGAGCCCGGACGGTGAGATTGAAGACCTCACCCTGGGCGAAACCGTGAGCCGCTTAAACCCCCGCACGCCGCCGATCGTCTGTCATGCGGGGACCACGGCGCGCCGGCTCGGCATCAACCCTTTCCCTGCCTTCGACGTGTTGGAACTGTTCGCCTTCGTGCGCCCGGCGCGCTTCGTGCTGCCGACGCCGCGCGGCCTGGCCGAGGCGTTGAACCTGGCGCTGCCGGGCACGCTGGAGCGCGAAGCGGAATCCCTGCTGGCCGTGTCCGGCGCGCTGCTGGCCGAACTGGCCGAGCGCGCCCAGGGGTTGGGCGATGCCCAGGCCGCCCCCATCGCCCGCGCCATGAAACTAGGTGGCTGGCCGTGGGTGAACCCGGTGCTGGCGGCGCTGGGCGAGGCCCCCGACAGTCCGGCCCCCACAGTTTCCAAGGCCGCCGATGCCTTGCGCATCTGGGCCCGCCTTCCCGATTGGGAAGAACAACCGCCTGAGCCGCCGCCCGGCAACGAGCCGGTGGACGACGCCGAGACCCGCGAACGGTTGGCGGAGCTGCTCGGCGGGGCGGCGGAAAAACGCACCGAACAGGTCGACTATGCGGTGTCCTGCGGCCATGCCTTCCAGCCGCGCGAGGCCAACGGAGAGCCGCTCATGGTGCTTGCCGAAGCTGGCACCGGCGTCGGCAAGACCCTGGGCTACATCGCGCCGGCCAGCGTGTGGGCGGAAAAGAACCTAGGCTCGGTCTGGATCAGCACCTTCACCCGCAATCTGCAACGCCAGCTGGACGGCGAACTGGACCGCCTGTTTCCCGACGCGGAGGAAAAGGCGCGGCGCGTCGTCATCCGCAAGGGCCGGGAGAATTATTTCTGCCTGCTGAATTTCGAGGAAGCGCTCGGCCGCAACCCGGCGACGGCAATTGGCGGCGGCGGTTGGACGGCGCTCGGCCTGATGGCGCGCTGGGCGCTCGCCACCCGCGACGGCGACATGATCGGCGGCGACTTCCCGGCCTGGCTGAAGGGCCTGCTGGGCGGACGGCTGACCACGGACCTGACCGACACGCGGGGCGAATGCATCTATTCGGCCTGCCGCCATTACGGCAAATGTTTCATCGAACATACCGTGCGCCGGGCGCGCAGCGCCGACATCGTCGTCGCCAACCACGCCCTGGTGATGATCCAGGCGGCCCTGGGGAACATGAACGGAGGCGGCTTGGAAAACGGCCCGCCGCTACGCTTTGTCTTCGACGAAGGCCACCACCTGTTCGGCGCCGCCGACAGCGCCTTTTCCGCCCATCTGACGGCGCGCGAGACGGCGGACCTGCGGCGCTGGCTGACCGGCGCGGAAAGCGGCAGCCGGTCGCGCTCAAGAGGATTGCGCGAACGCATCAAGGACCTGATCGCCGGCGACGACAAAGCCGAAGAGTGCCTCGACGAAACCCTGAAGGCGGCGGGCGCGCTGCCCGCAACCGGATGGGGTCAGCGGCTGGGCACCGGTCAGGGTGGGGGCCAGACAACCGGCGTCGCCGAAGCCTTCTTCGCCCTGGTGCGCGCTCAGGTTTACGCCCGAGACCCCAACGAGGCATCGGGCTACAGCCTGGAAACGGAGACAACCTCACCGGTGGACGGGTTGCTGGACGCGGCCACACGGCTCGACGGGGCGCTGGCGCGGCTCGGCAAACCGATAGGCAACCTGATCGGCGCACTGGCGGCAAAACTGGACACCGAAGCCGACAGCCTCGACAGCCAGACCCGCACCCGCATCGAAACCGTGTGCCGCAGCCTCGAACGCCGGGGCCGCCAGTCCATTGCCGCCTGGCGGGGCATGCTGGCCGGGCTGGACGGGGAAGCCCATAACGGGGAAACCCCGGAAGATGTGGTCGACTGGTTCGCCGTCGACCGCATCGACGGGCGCGATTTCGATATCGGCCTGCACCGCCACTGGGTCGACCCGACCAAACCCTTCGCCGAAGCCGTGATCGAGCCGGCGCATGGCGTCGTCGTAACGTCGGCGACGTTGCGCGATGGCACCGGCGACCTTGAAGTCGACTGGAGGACGGCGGAACAGCGCACCGGCGCGGCCCATCTGTCGCACCCGGCGGAACTGACGTCGGAACCATCCCCCTTCGATTACGCCGGGAACACCCGCGTCCTGATCGTCGATGACGTGGCCCGCAACAACACCGATCAGACGGCCGCCGCGTACCGGGAGCTGTTCCTGGCCGCTGGCGGCGGCGGGCTTGGGCTGTTCACCGCCATTTCAAGACTGCGCGCCGTCGCGGACCGCATTGCCGGTCCGCTGGAAGACGCCGGGCTGACTCTTCTGGCGCAGCACGTGGATGCGCTGGATACCGGCACCCTGGTCGATATCTTCCGGGCCGAGGAACATTCGTGCTTGCTCGGCACCGACGCGGTCCGGGATGGCGTCGACGTGCCGGGGCGCTCGCTTCGCCTGATCGTCTTCGACCGGGTGCCGTGGCCACGCCCCGACATCCTGCACAAACGCCGTAAACGCCATTTCGGTGGCAAGGCCTATGACGACATGCTGACACGGGCTAAACTGAAACAGGCGTTCGGGCGGCTGGTGCGCCGAGCCGAAGACCGGGGCGTCTTCGTCATGCTCGACAAGGCCATGCCGAGCCGTCTTCTTGGCGCGTTTCCCGAAGGCGTCACCGTCGAGCGTCTTGGCCTAAAGGACGCCATCGCCCACACCCGCGCTTTTTTGAGCCAACACGACTAATACGCCCAGAACAGAAAGAACATTGACCATGACGACATTAGACGGAAAGACCATCGGCGTTATCGGACTGGGCCTGATGGGTAAACCCATGGCCCGCAACCTGAAGGCGGCGGGGGCTGAGCTGATCATCCACAACCGCTCCCAAGGCGTTGTCGACGAACTGGCGGCAGAGGGCATGACGCCGGCGGCCACCCCGGCAGACGTTGCCGCTGAAGCCGACACCGTGATCCTGATGCTGCCCGACACGCCGGCAGTGGAAAAGACCCTGCGCGGGCCGGGCGGCCTGATCAGCGGTTTGCAGCCAGGCGTTCTGGTCATCGACATGGGCACGACCAAGGTCACGGCGACACGCATCTTCGCGCGTGACGTGGAAGCCGCCGGCGGGGAATACGTCGACGGGCCAGTGTCCGGCGGCACCATCGGCGCGGAAGGCGGCGCGCTGACGATCATGGCCGGCGGCACCGACGCGGCGCTCGCGCGCGCAAAACCCATCTTTGACGTGCTCGGCCAAAAAACCACCCACGTCGGACCCGTCGGCACCGGACAGGTCGCCAAGGCCGCCAACCAGGTCATCGTCGGGCTCAACATCGGCGCCGTCGCGGAAGCCCTGGTGCTGGCGAAACAGGCCGGCGCCGACCCTGCCAAGGTACGCGAGGCGCTGGGCGGCGGTTTCGCCGATTCCCGCATTCTCGAAGTGCACGGCCAGCGCATGATCGACGGCACGTTCCAACCCGGCGGCAAATGCACGACCCAGCGCAAGGACATGGATCAGGCCCTGGAACTGGCCCAGGAACTTGGCTTCGAAATGCCGGCGACGGCCTTGGGGCGTGACCTCTATGACAAACTGATCGAAGCCGGACACGGCGAACTCGACCACTCGGCCCTGATTAAGGCTATTGACCCCGACGCCTAGCGAAGAAGGATTTTTCCAATGTCTGAGCCGATCATCCTGGAAGTTTTTTCCGATTACGTCTGCCCCTGGTGCTATCTCGGTGATAACCGGGTGAAGCAACTCAAACAGAACTACGACATTACCGTTCAACTGGTGCATTTTCCGCTGCATCCGGAAACCCCGGCGGAAGGGCGGACACTGTTGGATTTATTCCAATGCGGGCCGGAAGAAATAACCGCCAAGAACACCCGCATGAAAGGCCTCATGGAGGCCGAAGGCCTTCCCTATAACGACCGCAGCCATACCTATAACAGCCGCCTGGCCCAGGAAACCGGCACCTGGGCCGAAACGCAGCCGGGCGGCGCCGCCATCCATGACAAATTTTACCAGGCCTATTTCGTCGATGGCCGCAACATCGGCGATGTGGACGTCATCATCGACGTCGTAAAATCGGTTGGCCTGGATGAACAAGAGGCCCACGCCGTGCTCGACGAGCGCCGCTTCAAGGACGCCATTGACGCCGACTGGGCGAAGTCGCACAGCTACGGGGTTACCGGCGTACCGACCTTTGTCTGCGACGGCCCCGGCGGCCCCCAGGGCCTGGTCGGCGCGCAGCCTTATGAAGGTTTGCAGCAGCTTATGGAAACGGTCGGCGCACACCCCAAGCCATAATAGGAGCGTGAGACGGTGAACAAGGCGCATTCCGCCCTGCAAACCCTGCAAGACCGCATCGAGACGGCCACCGGGACCGACCGCGCGCTGGACGCCGACATCGAACACATTCTGCTGGGGCCGTCCGAAGACGCGCCGAACTATACCGGGTCCGTCGAACGGTGCATGGATTTGCTGCATGCCGTTTTGCCGGATTGGCACTGGCACCTGGGCCGCGACGCTACGGGGATGATGCCGTTTGCGAGGCTTTCAAAGGGCAATATGACGGTGTCCGCCGACGGCACGACGGTTCCTCTGGTGCTACTGGCGGCAACGATCAAGGCGCTAAGGGAACAAGAACAACGACAAGGCACACCCCAGCGTTAGCCTCGCCCTTGTACGATATACGTCAGCGCACGATGTAGAAACCACAGAGACTGGTCAGGTAAATCGCCATGACCACCGCCGAATCGATGCCCATTCCGAAAACGCGGGGCCTTTTGCGAATCAACAGCCCAACGATGTAGACAAGCGTTACGGCGATGCCCGACAGCAGCGCCATCCTGGACGTGTCGTCGGCCCGGGCAAGGATTTCCCCTTCACGGTAGAGAAGATCGGCGGGCAGCAGGATGAACACCATCAGAAGATTGCTGCCGAAAATGTTGGAGATAGCCATGGTGTACGCGCCCATGCGCACGGCGGCAATGGTCGTGCTTAGTTCCGGCAAAGAGGTCGTAGCTGCCAGCAAGGTCACGCCGATGAAGCTGTTGCCCAGCGAACTTTGCAAGGCGATGGTTTCACACACCTCCACCAGCAACACGCCGCACACCAGAATAACCGCCGCCGCGCCGCACGATTGCATCGCCAAGGCGCGGGTTGAAAGGGCACGCAAGGAATCCAGGCGGACCTGCGGCACGTCCTCCGTGGCCTCGACCGAGTCCGCCGGCTGCCAAGCGTGGGCCTGGTCGTAGCGGTTGAGCACGTAAATGGACAGCAGATACAAACCCGCCAGAACCGTGGCACCCAGGCCGAGACCTGCAAACAGGGTGACTTCGCCCACCGAGACGAGCGCGAACAGGGCCATCAGCAGCAAGGCCAGTAACACGGCTTCCAGGATCGGGGTCAACCTGTGCGTCGACGAGGTCAGGGCCACGCGCAAAGCGACCATGTCGGCGACGGCGAGAATCGCGGTCTGCATCGGAATGCCCCCCAGCATGTTGTTGAGGGCGAGGGCGGCGTTTCCCTTCAGGGCCGCCGCCCCGGTGGTGACCAGTTCGGGCAGTTCCGTGATGCCGCCGAGGAACACCAGCCCCATGATGGCATGGCCGACGCCGGTGAACTCGCCAATGGCCACGGCAAGATAAGACAGGCGCGTTCCGGCGATCCAGATGGCGGAGGCGAACACCGAGAAGGCGACAATGTTGAAGGCAAGCGGAAGCTGGGGGAAGAGGTCCATGCCGGAATTATAACCGGGCCGCGCCCGAAAGACCCAGTTTTTGCGGAACGGTTCTGCAAGGATTTGACGGGCGGAGGCCAAAAGAAAAGGACCGCCCCCGAAGGAGCGGCCCTGATTTTTTTAGACGGTGTTCGGAAGAGGCTCTTCAGAAGCAAATTCGTCGTCGCGGATGATACCATCCGCTCGGGATTTGCTCTAGAAGCCGCCCATTCCGCCCATACCACCCATGCCGCCCATGTCGGGGGCGCCACTGGCCGACGCGGATTTATTTTCCGGCGCGTCGGCGACCATGGCTTCGGTCGTGATCAGCAGACCGGCCACGGAGGCTGCGTCCTGCAACGCTGTCCGCACGACCTTGGTCGGGTCGATAATACCGGCTTTCAGCATGTTGACGTATTCCCCGGTTTGGGCATTGAAGCCGAAGTTGATGTCCTTCTGCTCCATCAGCTTGCCGGCGATCACGGCGCCGTCGTGGCCCGCGTTTTCGGCGATCTGACGGACCGGCGACTGCAGGGCGCGACGAACGATGTCAACGCCGACGCGCTGGTCGTCGTTGACGCCCTCGACCTTGGCGAGCGCCTTGGTGGCGTACAGCAGAGCAGCTCCACCGCCCGCGACAACGCCTTCTTCGACCGCGGCGCGGGTGGCGTTGAGCGCGTCATCGACGCGATCACGGCGTTCCTTGACCTCGACCTCGGTCGCG
>JACKQG010000386.1_pt1 | contig 65050 bp, 49 predicted proteins | sample 8237621 | NCBI WGS metagenome assembly JACKQG01 (sample SAMN15677084, study PRJNA649215) | marine metagenome | biome: marine; feature: Black Sea; material: saline water; isolation source: suspended particulate matter (SPM) from the Black Sea western gyre | collected 2013-06-09/2013-06-10 | depth... | reverse complement strand
AGCAATTACGGGATTTTATCCGGCTGGCGGGGCCAAAAAACAAAGCCAATTCAAACCCAATTCAAAGCCAATTTAAGCCAAAACAAACCCAATTTAAGCCAATTTCAAACCCAATCAAACCCAATTTGTCGAAAGGGCAAAAATGAACGCTTTTGCGTGGATAAGGAGCCTTACGATTGTTTTAATCATGCTGCTCGCGGAATTTACCACCCTGAAGGGGTCCAATAAAATAGCTTTGAAAATTTATCCATTCAGTATAAACTGTCCGATTGTATTTGAAGAAAAGCTTTTTTCAGTTTTTAGGATAAGATTATGACAGAATCAGAAATTGAAAACCAGCACAGGCGGCTCACCGACAAGCTGATTGAGCCGGCCCAGAGAATAAAACGTCTGCCGCCCTATTTGTTCGGTCGGCTAAATGCACTCAAACTCGCCAAGCGGCAGGCCGGCGTTGATATCATCGATTTGGGCATGGGCAATCCGTCCGACCCGGCCCCGCAGATTATAATTGACAAGATGTGTGAGGCGGCACAGGACCCGCGCAACCACAGATACAGCTCATCGAAGGGTGTTACGAATCTGCGCAGGGAAGTAGCGAAGAAATATAAGAGCAAATGGAACGTACAGCTTGACCCGGAGACCGAGGTATTGGCCTGTATCGGTTCTAAGGAAGGCTTTAGTCATTTGTGCCTGGCGATGATGGGCCCGGGCGATACCGCGATCGTTCCCAACCCGGCCTTTCCGATACACAATTACGCTGTGGTATTGGCAGGGGCCAATGTTGTGTCTGTGCCCTTGGGCAACGACGAAAAATTTATAAACAACGTCGCTATGGTAATTGAAAATATGTATCCCAAACCCAAGCTGCTGATTCTCAATTACCCGCATAATCCCACGGCTATGACTGTTGACGAAGGGTTTTTTGAGCCGGTGGTGGAGCTGGCAAAAAAGTTCGGCGTAGCGGTTATTCACGATTTCGCTTATGGCGAAACCTGTTTTGACGGCTATAAAGCTCCGAGTTTTCTTTCGGTAAAAGGTGCCAAGGACATCGGGGTTGAATTTACCACGATGAGCAAGCCCTACAATATGGCCGGCTTTCGAACGGGTTTTGTCGCGGGCAATAAAGATATGATTGATTATCTCGCCACAATAAAGGGCTATTACGATTACGGCATATTTCAGGCGATACAGATAGCCAGCATTATTGCGATGCGGCACTGCGAGCAGGATATAATCGACCAGAACCTGAAGTACCAGTCCCGGCGGGACGTCGTTTGCGAAGGTCTCACAAGGCTCGGCTGGGAAGTGGAAAAACCGCGCGCTTCGATGTTCGTATGGGCAAAAGTGCCCAAGGAACATTCCAAAGGCAAGGGCAGTATCGATTACGCACTGGACCTTATGGAGTATGCCGAAGTTGCAATCGCTCCGGGCAGGGCTTTTGGCGAGGGGGGCGAGGATTATATGCGAATAGCTCTTGTGGAAAACGAGCAGCGTCTGCGACAGGCGATTCGCAATATAGGCCGGTATGTGCGTAAAGACCTATAATAAACCACTAAGACAGGCTAAAAAAAGGGAGCTAATCATCCCGGCCGGCTTACCATAGGTAGTTTATTTAGGGCTGTAATAGTTTGCCGAAGCGAAAAAAACCTTGACTTTTTGACCAAAATATGGTTTAATAGTACTATATAAAGCTTGCAAATTTACCCTTGAAAAAAAAGTGTAAATTAAGTGCATAGCTGAATTATGTCACTGGGGGCAGTGTGATGAAACCGGGGGGTTCACCATTCTTAAGGTCTAAAAGTTTAATATCAGCCCTTGCTATAATTGTCGGCTGGCTGTTTGTGCCCGCATACTGCCAAACTTCCGATGTTGCGCTTCTGCTTCAGCAGACACCGAATAAAGGCGGCGCAATTACACCGGATGCAGGTGTTTATCATTATAAGCAGAATTCAGAGGTTATTGTAACCGCGGCGCCAAAACCGGGATATCAATTCGCTTACTGGATTGGTGATGTGAGCGATCCGGCGGCAATCAGCACGATGGTTTACCTTGATAAACCGAAAATCATAATAGCGGTGTTCGAGCAGGGCGGAAATGGTGTGCCGGCTGCGGAAAAGGGCATCTCCGGCGGCGGAGGTGGTGGCGGCGGAGGAGGAAGCGGTTTTGTTAGTCCTGCTATGACCTTTGGGCAGGCCGGCAGCATAAGTGGCGTTGCCGGGGGTGTAAAACCGAAAATATATAAGTCCGCCTATCCCAAAAGTGAAGTGATACCGGAGCCTGCTACATGTTTGTTGTTGGGCTTTGGCAGTTTGTTTGCCTTTGTAAGACGCAGAGCTAAAAGCAGGCCTTAGTCAAACTTGTGGCCGCACGTATCTTCGGTAATAAACTCAGATTCTGTTCGGGGATATTTTCTGCAATTCAAGGGTCGAATTATATAGATGGAACAGTAAGATGTACCGTCCGGTTTATACTTTAGAAACGAGCAGGTAATCGGCAGCTTGCAACATTCCCCACAACTTATACATTGACCTTGGCGTTTTTGTGAGACAGGTAATACCGAAGTGAAAGTCCTCTTTGTTTTAGCCGACCAGGTATTTAATTTTTTATTAGCCATAATCCTTTATGTTTACATCAACAACGTCAAGAAGGTTCATACTCAATGAAATTATTTCCGTATTTTTTAGGGTTCTTTATCCGGATCCTGTTGATCTGCATTTGTTGCCAGGATTTGGGTTGCTGTTCTATAAGAAGGTGATTGTTCGTTTTTATCTAAATTTATAACTTTTTTTGCTATTTGCTTTGCTTCGGAAAGTCTTCCGGCTTCTGCGTGCACAACCATCTGAACTGTAAGGGCAAGCAAGTGGTTGGGTTTGCTCTTCAGGAGTTCTTCTGCAATTTCCCGGGCCTTTGTGGCGTTTTTGCAGTTGAAGGCATAGATTATGAACGCTTCCATCGCCGCCTCATGGGCTATAGGCATTCCGGTATTTTTAAAAAGCTCTACGCAATTGTGCATTGCTTCATCGCCGGCCTGTTCATGTCCAAGCTTAAACAGCAATAAGGATATTTCTCTGTAACATCGCAGTCCGGTCGGGGATAATTGGCTTTCCTGTAATTCCAGAGTGCGCAGTAAATTGACAAGCATTTGTTCATAATCTTTTTTTTCTAATGCGGTATTGAACAAGCTTCCGTATTGGGCCATTCCATCCTCGCGGGTTTCAAAGGTTTGGTAATGGTCAAATCGCTGCTGCATATTTTCACCGGTAACTTCATTCACAGCCTGCAGCATATCCTGGGCAGTTCGAGTTTTTTTTGTGAGTATCTTATCTATAATCTTACGAACACATTCAATGCCGTTTTGTTCGATCAACCGTTGAGCTTCCTGGGTCGCGTAGGCATATCGTGCGAGAGAGAGATTGTTTTCGTATTCCAGCGGTGTTTTAATACAGAAATTCAATCCCATCCAGTAACGCAGGTTGATTTCCTTCTCAAGCCCTTTATAGGCGTTTATGTAATAGGCTTTGGCGAATTCATCTGCGATTTCAATCCCGGCGTACTTTTTCAAAATCTCGAAGGTTATCGCGTTTGCAAAACCGTCGCTGAACCATCGCCAGTATGAGTCCGTGGGTTTGGCTCGATTCAATAAGCTCGATTCTACGACTTCGTGAATTGCGATAAAGAGGTTGGCACTGCCCAGGGGTTTTTGTAAGATTTGAAAAATAAGGTCGATATTTTTCTCAAACGTCTCCTCAGAAGCGACAAGAAAAGTAAAATCTAAATTTTTAACAGGGCCATCTTTGCCTGTAGTTTTGAATTCAGGGTCGTAGGTTATGGTATCGCTGTCTTTATCATAGGTGAAATTCGGCAATCGGCCGCCTGAGGATAAAAAATATTTTGTCGTTTCCTGCAGAACAATGTAGAAGGTCATCTTTTCGATGGAAAAAGCCACTAAAAACCCCGTTAAGAGTTTTTCCTGCTTATCGATATCCGGTTCAGTTATCCCAAGGATTGTATTGATTTCAGCGATGATTTGTTTCTTTTTGGTTTCGATATTTTTGACTTTTTCCTTTTCGGCAAGGAACTCTTTGTACTTTCTTTCAAAGACAGGCAGTTTCGGTTCAAGGGATTTTTCGTAATAAATGGTTGTTCCGGCAATGCTGGTAGAGCTTAGGTTTAGTTGTTCCCAAACTTTTTGCTCTTCCGCAAATAACCTGCATGTCGAGACAAGGATTAGAACAAACAAGAAAACTTTCTGTTTGGTCATAATTAACTTCATATTGTTCACTTTTTTATTTGCTGCTTTGTAAATATTGCACGTCCATAGTTTTCGTCAGCCTAAGTCTGATTTAAGTTTTTATATGTGAAATGTTTTTATGCTTTTCTAAATACTGCTACGACGTTTTCGACCTCGACCACGAAAAGGCGATTATCACCTTCGAAATCGACTGGAATGGCACCCTTGGGGTTGAACAGAACTTTATCGTATTGACGCAGTGGTATATCCGGTGAGTTTTGGACTTCAGCGGAAATAGTTATGATTCGGCCGGTTATCGTGGGGATTTCAATGTTGTCGGGCAGTTGAATACCGCCTTTGGTTTGTTTTTTATCCTCGTCTTTGCGAATCAGTACGCGTTTGCCTATCGGCTCGACTATCTCGAGCGGCTTTGTTTCGATTTGTTTTTTTTTGTCCATTTTTGCCCGGTTCTCAGTAAAAATCTGTTTTAAAATATTATAATTATTATACATTTTTTTGGTTGTTTTGCAATTATTTATGATATAATCATTGTAAGCCAACTTATCGGCGAAATATATTCATTTTAAATAGGAATTCGGTTTGGAAGAGCCTTCTCAAAAAAGAAGGAGAGCTTTTATGCGAAATCGAAGTGGATTTACGTTAATAGAGCTCCTGGTGGTGATTGCCATCGTCGCTTTATTGATGGCGATATTAATGCCGGCTTTGCAGCGAGTAAAGAAACAGGCTCAGGCCGTTGCCTGTATGTCGAACATCAAACAATGGTCATACTGCTGGCATATGTACCTCGAGGATTCCGGGGGAAAGTTTCCAAGCGGTGCCGGTGCTTCCGGAGACTGGCCCAACAAATTGCGACCTTTTTACAAGGACCGTGGGAAATTGACCTTGTGCCCGACTGCAACAAAACCATATACCGATGGAGGCAAGGTTCCCTTCGGAGCATGGCGATGGACAACTGAGGGAGGAGGCTGGACGGACTTTGAGGGCAAACCGGGTGAAGATTACGGCAGTTATGGAATGGATGAATGGCTCGGTGACCGGGAAGATGAAAACTGTTGGAGAACACGAGAGCAAAAAAAGGCAAACAACATACCTCTGTTTTTTGACTGCGTAGTCTGGGATACCTGGCCAAGTCATACACAAGGGCCCCCTGAAGTTGACGGCCTTGTTGTACTTCCGAATGAAATGCACTTAGTATGTATCAACAGGCATAAGGGTTATATAAATACCGTCTTTTTGGATCTTGGTGTAAGAAGGCTCGGCCTGAAGGAGATATGGACACTTAACTGGCACCGCAACTTCGATACCCAGGGCCCCTGGACCTCAGCCGGTGGTGCCGTTGCCAGTGACTGGCCTGTATGGATGAGAAATTTCAAAGAATTTTAGAGATAGTTGTAATAGAGATAGTTGTAAAAGACAGGAGACATTATGCACAAGCGAAAAGGTTTTACATTAATTGAGCTTTTGGTGGTGATTGCTATTATTGCATTGTTGATGGCGATATTGATGCCGGCGCTGCAGCGTGCGAAAAAGCAGGTGTGGGGAATTCTCTGCAGGTCGAAACTGAATCAATATGGCCTGGCGGGGAGGATGTACCTGGATGATAATGAGGGTTCTTTTCCTTATTCATTCACCTGGCTCTACAAAGATGGCGGCACAGGATGCCGATGGCACGATCCAAGTAAGAATCTTGATTCAAACCCGGAGCTTGGCGGCGCGATGTGGCACTATTTGAAGGACAAAGATATTCACCTGTGTCAGGAATTCGACGTTGTAGCAAGAATGATGAGCTGCCCTTCCTGCAGGGGAAGGACGATTCCAGTCGAACCTCAATATAGTTATGAGATGAATTCCTACCTCAACGGTGATGCATGGGGTGCGGTTCCCGCACAATATCGTACCAACATGGAGAACGTTCGAAAAGAATCACAGGTCAAGAATCCGGCACGAGTATTTTTCTTCTCTGAGGAGAATCCATTTGCTATTTCGGGCCTCAGCGGCGCTGCAGTAAATGATAACAATTTGCGTTCCACGCCTCCCGGCAACACAGACTGCTTCGCTACCTACCATCGCGCTCCGGGCGGAGACCTGGAAAAGGGTTATGCCAATGCGTCGTTTGTGGACGGCCATGTCGAAGAGGTCTCAGCGCATCCGAGGCCTAATACTTTTATATTGAGCTGGCCGAGCGGTCCACCAATACCTGAATGGTAGAATTTAGTAGCGATATGGGTAAATTAAATGGTTTAACCCCGTTAGAAACAGGGATTCCCAATCGGGAAATAGGGAAGGTTTCTACCGGGGCTTAGCTTAATGGAGTATTTGGAGTCGATTTCCATCATAGTATCATTGATATCCGGTCAAAAGCCGGGGGTGCTGAGAGTCAGTGACTGGCCCTTATTGATGAGACAACTTCAAGGAATTTTAGAGATAGCCGTACAATAAAGGGGATGTTATGGACAAGCGAAAAGGTTTTACATTAATTGAGCTTCTGGTAGTGATCGCTATAATAGCGATATTAATGGCAATATTGATGCCGGCACTGCAGCGGGTAAAAAGACAGGCCAGTACAATTCTCTGCAGAAAAAACCTCAGTCAGTATGGTATTGCCACGAGATTGTACCTGGATGACGAGGATGGTCAATTTCCTTATTCATTCACCTGGCTCTACAAAGATGGCGGCAGAGGCTGCCGATGGCACGATGAGGCGAATAATATGACCAATAAACCCAATGGCGGCGGGGCAATGTGGCCTTATCTGAAGGACAAGGATATTCATCTATGCCCCGACTTCGCCGTTATTTCCAAAATGATGGGCTGCGGTTGCGGGGGTAATCCAATTCCCGTCGAACCTCAATATGGTTACTGTATGAATTCATATCTCAACGGTGATGCATGGAATGCGGTCCCCGCGCAATATCGCACCAACATGGAGAACGTCCGGAATGAAAGCCAGGTGAAGAATCCGTCACGTGTGATGAACTTCTCTGAGGAGAATTCGTGGTCTATTCCGGAACTGCAGAGTGCCCAAATCAATGACAACAATTTACGCGGCACGCCCGGCACCGGACAGGACCACTTTGCTACCTTCCACAACGTTTCGACCGCGAAAATAAATGAAGGCTACGCCAATGCAGTGTTTGTGGATGGGCACGTCGAACAGGTCACGGCATATCCGGCCGGCAACACTTTTATATTAAGCTGGCCGAGTGGAGCACCAATACCTCTTGACTGGTAAAATTTGGTAGTGCCATGGGCAAACCCCGTTAGAAACAGGAATTCCCAATCGTGAAAAGGGAAGGTTTCCAGCGGGGTTTACCTTTATATGGCTTTTGACGGTGATTGCCATCGTTGCATTATTGACAACGTTATTTCTTGACTTTTATGCGCTCCCTGGCTTTTTTCCTTCCGAGGATTTCGTCGGCTTCTTCCCATGTTTCGGGCGGCCATTGGCCGGCTGCCTGTAACTCTTTTAGATGATCCAGTTGTTTAATGCTTATTATGGTTCTGCACTTCGGGAACTTGCCGCAGCCCATAAAGGGCCCTTTTTTGCTTTGCCTGATTACCAGTTCGCCGTCTTTACATTTGTAGCATTTTATACCTGTTGGTTCCGGCGGCGGCTTTGGCGGCAGGACGTTGCCTTCCTTGTCTATTTTGAGGGTTGTTTTGCATTCCGGATAGCCGCTGCATCCTATGAATGGGCCGAATCGGCCGTTTTTTTGTATCATCGGCTTGCTGCATTGGGGGCATTTATGGTCGCTTACTTTTTCTTCGAGCATCTTGCCTTCTTTATCGCAGGGACAAGCGAATTTGCACTCCGGGTATGTCGAACAGCTCAGGAACTTGCCGTTTTTGCCGAATCGGTATGAAAGTAGCTGACCGCAATCCGGGCATTTATATTCACTGGGGGTCATTTCGGCTTTGGCGTGTTTCATTTCCGCCTGCGCCGTCTCAAGATTTTGCTTGAACGGACTATAGAAGTCTTTCAGGACACCAAGCCAATCGGCGTTATGTTCTTCAATCTTATCAAGCTGCTCTTCCATATAGCGGGTAAAAGCAATGTCCATTATCTTCGGGAAGTACTCACTAAGTTTGTCGGTTACTACTTCACCAATGTCGGTGGCGAAGAATCTTTTGTCCTGTTTCTCTACATAGCCGCGGTCCTGTATTGTGGATATAATTGTGGCGTATGTACTTGGTCTGCCGACACCTTCTTTTTCGAGGGCTTTTACCAAAGATGCTTCGGTATATCGAGCCGGTGGTTTTGTGAAATGCTGCTCGGCCTTGATATCGACCGTCTGTAATTGTTGGCCAACCTCGATTGAGGGTAACTGCTGATCGTTTGACGTTGTCGTCCATATTTTCGTGAAGCCGTCGAATACGAGCACTCGTCCGGCGCTTTTATAGCGGCATTCACCCACCGATGTGTCGGCTGTGATATTCAGGTTTGTTATGTTCCATTTGGCCGGTTCCATCTGGCTGGCTACGAATCGGCGCCATATCAAATCATAGAGTTTGAACTGCTGATCGCTAAGAAACGGCTTTATATCGTTGGGTGTAAGGTCAACATCGGTCGGGCGGATGGCTTCATGGGCCTGCTGGGCGGCTTTCTTTGATTCATAAACTTTTGGTTTGGCGGGAAGGTAGTCCTGGCCGAGATGCATACTGATATAATTTCGCACCTCTTTGATAGCTTCGTCCGACAGGTGAGTGCTGTCGGTTCTCATGTACGTAATAAGACCCAGGGAACCCATTGATCCTAAATCAATGCCTTCGTATAACTGCTGGGCCATTGCCATAGTCTTTTTCGCGGTGAAGCCTAACCGGTTTGCAGCTGCCTGTTGTAAAGTCGAAGTTATAAAAGGAGCCGAAGGTCGTGAAAGGGATTCCTTCTTTTCAATATCGGCAACCTTAAAGTCCGCATCCTTCATGGCCTCGAATATTCGACTGGCCTGTTCCTGATTAGAGGCATCGAACTTTTCGCCATCAACCTTGTACATCTCGGCTTTTAGGGCATTGTGTTTTGTAAGCCATTTGTTCTGTTTGGCAATCGTGGGGGGAATGTCGTCTTCGGTTTTTGGCGTAATAAAATCGAGCCATTCCTGAGTATAGTTGCTTTTCAGGTCGGTTGTGAAAACAGCGGGTATAAGCCAGTATTCGTCGGGTTTGAACTGTTGAATTTCCCTTTCTTTTAGTACGACTATCTTAACCGCCACGGACTGGACGCGACCGGCGGACAAGCCGCGGGTAACTTTTTTCCACAGCAGCGGGCTTATCTGATAGCCGACGATTCTGTCGAGGATGCGTCTGGCCTGTTGAGCCATGACCTTGTCCATATTAAGTTTGCCCGGCTCGGCAAATGCGCGCTGTATAGTCGTTTTGGTTATGGCATTGAATATCACGCGGTAGGTTTTGTCCTCGGGGATACCAAGAATTTGTGCGAGGTGCCAGGCAATCGCTTCGCCCTCTCGGTCAAGGTCGGTAGCCAGATACAGTTTATCGCATTTTTTCGCTGCGGCTTTTAATGATGTTACCGTGCGTTTCTTGCCCGGCAATATATCATAAGTCGGCTCGAAATCATTTTCTATATCAACATTGAGACCCTTTGAAGGTAAGTCCCGTACGTGTCCCATCGAGGCCTGCACAACAAAATCGGGACCGAGATACCTGTTTATTGTCTTTGCCTTTGCGGGTGATTCAACAATTACCAATGATTTTTTTGATACACTCGATTTTGTCATAATAAAACTTATTCGATTACTGCTAATAGTTACGATTCAGTCAACATGAATCAGTTATCGGTGATTTCCACAACAATATTTAAAAAAGGACAAATATAGATGAACTGCGGAAATGTCAAGAGAAAACGAATCGGTTCACTGAAAATACCGACCAGAGCGTTAAATACCACTATTCTCTTTAGTCTTTATCTAATCTTTTCATCCGGTAGTTCTGCTTTAATCCCTAAATATAGCGGCATTTTATCCGGTAATGCTCCTGTCTGGGCCATCAGTCGGTGAAGTTCGGCTTTCAGCTCCCTAACTTTATCGGCATATTTTGGTTCGTCTATCAGATTGTTGGTTTCGAGCGGGTCACTCTTCAAATTATACAATTCTGCTTTGTACTGATCCGGTTTGCTGTCGCCGTTCGGATAATGAACATATTTCCACTCATCCGTTCTTACACCTCGAACATTTGGTGTATATGGAAATTGCTTTTCATAATCATATGAGTAATATAATGACTTTCGCCAGCCGCTTGTTCGGCCGGCAAGAAGCTTCTTCCACGACTTTCCATGGATATTTTTCAGTGATTTGGCCCGGCAGATATCGAGAATACTCGGTGCAAGATCAACGTTCATTACCATATTGCTGATGATTGTGCCCGGCTTTATAAGACGAGGGTATCTGACTAACAGCGGCACCCGGATGCTCGCTTCGTGCATTGTTCGCTTATCTGTCATTCCATGTTCGCCCAAAAAGAAACCGTTGTCACTGGTGAATACGAAGAGTGTGTTATCCAACTGACCAAGCTCTTTAAGTGTCTCGTAAACCCTGCCGACGCTGTCATCTACCGATTTAATCGTAGCTGTATAGGCCCGGACAAACTCAGCGAATTTCAGCACACTTTCAGGGCTGGTATCGGGGAAGTCTTTACGAAATCCGAATATCGGGCCGTATATGCCATGCCAGGTGTTCAGTCTCTCCTTGACCCACCGGGGCTTGCTTTCGAGGTTAAAAGCTGTCTTAGGGTAGTCTATTTTCGCATTATCATAGATATTCTCGTATTTCTTTTCCGGCGTAAACGGCGTGTGCGGTGCTTTATGGCCTATTATCAACAGGTATGGCTTGTTGTGGTCCTGCTTGAGCCAATCGATCGCCATATCGGTTACTCGATGGGTGTAATAACCTTTTTTGACTGTTCTTTTGCCGTTAACATTAAAAGTTGTGTCGTAGTAATTACCCTGCCCTTTGTGAGTAATCCAGTAGTCGAAACCCGGGCGGCGCTCGTCGCTTTGTTCGCCCATGTGCCATTTGCCTATGTAAGCTGTCTGGTAACCGCTTTGCTGCAGGTTGAGAGGATAACTGGCTAAGTCGGCGGGATAGTCGGTGAAGTTGTTTGTTACTTTGTGAGTATGAGCGTAAAGCCCCGACAGAAACGATGCCCGGCTTGGCGAGCAGAGCGATGTTGTAACGAACATATTGGCAAAACGTGCGCCTTCGTTGGCAATACGGTCCATATTCGGGGTTTCTAAAAAGGGATGTCCTTCGCAGCTCATACAGTCCCATCGCTGGTCATCTGTCATTATAACTACCACGTTGGGTCGATTGGATCTCCGGCTTCTACGATTATTTGCCTGGTTAGCCTGACTATATTCCTGTCCCAAAGCCAGTGAAGTAGCCGCGACAACAGAATTCCTCAGGAAACTTCTGCGATTTATACTGCTCATAATTTGTCCTTATTTATTGTAATTTACTGTCTTGCCTTTACCGGCGCTGGCGTCGGATTTTGCGAGTCCTATAATACACGTAATTAAATACTTATATCAAGCTACTTTCCAGAAGTTTTAATATTTAGCTGTTGTTCAGGAGTTTTTCAAGTAAGGGTTTTAATTTTCTGATTGCATTACCGCGGTGCGAAATAGCGTTTTTCTCTTCGGAGGTAAGCTGGGCAATGGTTTTGTTAAGGTGCGGCACGAAAAAAATCGGGTCGTAGCCAAAACCATTTTTTCCGATTTCTTTTTTTGTTATCAGACCTTCCAGTGTTCCCTCGGTTTCTATCAGGACTTCTTCAGGGCTCGCCAGAGCCAGAGAGCAAAAGAATCTTGCCGTTCTTTTCTCTTGGGGGACGCCTTCAAGAAGCTCCAGTACCTTTGCGATATTTCGATGATCAATCAGAGTCCCGTCATCGTTTATTGTTTTTTCGCCGGAGTAACGTGCTGATTTCACGCCCGGCTCACCACCCAATGCATCAACTTGAAGGCCTGAGTCGTCGGCAATTGTCCACTGGCCTGTGATTTGGGCGTAACCGATTGCTTTTTTACAGGCATTTTCGATGAACGTCTGGCCGTCCTCTTCTATCTCTTCTATTTCAGGGTAATACGAGAGGTCAAGCCATTGAGTATCTAAATCGAGCATCGTTTTCAATTCGGCTATTTTGCCGATGTTGGTAGTAGCAACAAGAATTTTCCGTTCCATGGGTAGATGATAAAATCTTCGGTTTATAAAATATTTAGTTTTTCAACTTCTTTCTTAATTTCATTTATAACTTCCAAGTTGTAGATTTCCTTTTTCCCAGTTGAATAGATGAAAAAAACTTGACCACCAAACTTGTTTTTGAACTTTTTATGATTTTCCTCGTGTATCCTTTCCCATTGATAATAATCCAATGGACGACCAGAAGAAATTGGTTTTATTTGAAGACCTATGTATTTACCTTTTACTTCTATGAAAAAATCCACATTATACCTTCTATCCCATTCATCGGGAGCTGGCTGTATTTTTTCATCTAATATCGACTCTAATTGGCCATAAATCGTACCAATTTCTTTTTGATAGCCCTCATACGTCCTATTTAAGACAAGGTTATAAACGTAATCGATACATTCTTGGTGATGAATTGATTCCAGTTCATTTTGAATAACTTCTGAAAGCTTTATATACAACTTTTCACCAAGTTGAGTTATGTGCTCTCTTGTTACTTTTATACCATCTTTCTTCTTTTGGTAGGCATTTTCAAAATAGAATATTTCCCAATCTTCAAAGATTTTAGGAGAGCATTTCCTTATGAGTTCTGATGTTGGACCGACACTATAAGCATAGTTTAAATTCCATCGATTCGTGGCCCAATTTAACAGGTTTTCCCTTTTGAATCTGAGATTTCTGCCTTCTCTGCCTTTTATCCATTCTTTTGCCATCAGTTTTTTTCCACTGTAGTTAGAAACTTTTCCTTGAACTTATAGTCCAGAGAGGTATCAACATCCACCAAGCCCCTCTTTATCAGGTGAGCGTTGAGAAAAGTTTTGTTTTCCAGATATAAATAGCAAAGTAAATTGTTATCACGATCATGTTTTATTGCATCGAACTTCATAAAAACCTTTTGTCCACATGTTTTATCCCGTAAGAATTGAATCGCCTGTTTGCTCATTTTGGGTTTTTTTCTTATACCTAAGAGTTTTATTTTCAATCCATCTCCAATAACCAGTTTTTCCGGAGAAATTACATCCTTCACAGGGTAATATTTTTCTCTTTTGGAGTTGTGGTTATTAATTTTGGAGCCAAACTGTAGTTTTCTCGGGTCGATTTTCTTGTCAAATTCGACTGGGTCTTTGAAAATGTAAGGTAATTGTGTGATCACTTCTTTATAATCTATATAAGATTTCTTTTGCTTGATTATTTCAAAATCGGTCTCTTCAAATATCCTTTGTTGTTCTAAATCCAACTTTTCTTTCATTAATGGAAGGAATTCAGAATTAATTTCATAACCGATGGAATTTCTATTAAGTTTTTTAGCCGCCAAAGAAGTGGTGCCACTACCGAGAAACGGGTCAAGAACCGTATCATTTACAAAACTGAACATTTTGATTAGGCGCCTAGGTACCTCTTCAGGGAACATCGCCAAATGCTTATCTTGTTTTTCGCCCGGAATATTCCAGTGGCCTGTAAAAAACTGGTTCCATTCCTCTATTGTCATCTTTGATGTTTCTTTAATTTCTTTACTTACTCTTTGTGCGACACCGTGCTTTTTGAAAATCAAAATGAATTCATAATCAATCTTGAGGATACCATTTCTCGGAAAAGGAAATGAACCCATTATTGTTGCACCACCAGTGGTATTGCAGGTTGTAACTTTTTGCCAAATAACCGCCCCCATATAGTCAAAGCCTATAGTTTCGCAAAACTTTATTATCTCGGTTCTTATAGGAATGACCTTGTATCTTCCGTAGTAAACAGAACGGGCAAACTGATCGCCGATATTCACACATAGACGGCAACCCTTATTTAAGACTCTGTGGCATTCTTTCCAGACAACATTCAAATTATTGATGTAATCTTCATAGCTATCATCAAAACCAATTTGGCTGCCATTTCCATAATCTTTGAGCTGCCAGTATGGGGGAGAGGTAATAATCAGGTGCACGGATTCCTCGGGTACCTCCATCATACATCTGGAATCACCAATAATTATTTTATGATGTGTCATTATTTTATTAGCTCAGGAGTTTTTTCAGCAGTGCCCGCTGGAAGTGCATGCGGTTCTCGGCCTGGTCGAACATAATAGAATTTGGCGATTCGACAACTTCATCAGTTATTTCAAGGCCGCGATAAGCCGGCAGACAGTGCATAATCTTGACGTTCTCCGGTGCAGATTTGACTAATTCGGCATTGACCTGAAAACCTGCAAAATCGGCCTGGCGTTTTTGCTTTTCATCCTCCTGGCCCATACTGACCCATGTATCAGTATAGATAATGTCGGCGTCAAGAACAGCGGTGCCCGGGTCATTTGTTTGACTCACACAGCCGGCTGATATCTGATTTGCCTTTTCAATTGTTTCGGTATCGAGTTCGTAACCGCTCGGCGATGCAACGACCATTTTCATACCCAGCTTTGCGCAGGCAAAGGCCAGCGACCGTGCAACGTTATTGCCGTCACCGATAAAGGCAATTTTTTTGCCATCTTCGTCTTCGCAATGTTCTCTGATAGTCAATACGTCGGCCATCGCCTGGCAGGGATGTGAGAAGTCCGTCAGGGCGTTTATAACGGGGACCTTTGCATATTCGGCTAATTCGGTAACGGTGCTGTGCTCGAAGGTTCGTGCCATTATACCGGTAACATATCGACTCAGGACCCTTGCTATGTCTTTGATCGGCTCGCGCTTGCCGATACCGCCGATATCTTCGGGCTTGACGTAGATCGCAGAACCGCCAAGGTCTGACATGGCTACCTGGAAGCTGATTCTGGTTCGCAGGCTCGGCTTCTCGAAAAGCATAGCTAAAGTTTTTCCCTTAAGGCATAAGTCCTCGCCTTTGCAGCTATATAAACTTTTAAGCCTGGTACTTAACCGCAGCAGTTCTTTTAGCAAGTCCTTCGGACAATCTTCTAAGGAAAGAAAATGTTTCATTAATCACCCTCTTTCATGACAGTATCAAGAATTTCAATCGCCTGGTCTATTTGGTCTTTCGTGGCTATCATCGCCGGCATTAACCGCAAAACAGTGTTATTAGTGCAGTTTATTCTCAAACCCTTCTCAAGGCATTTATCGACTATTTCTTTACCCGGGCCGTTCAGTTGAACGCCAATCATCAGACCGATGCCGCGAACACTGTCTATCATAGAATGCTTTTGTTTCAACTGTTCGAGCTTGTCTTTAATATATTGCCCCAGCTCGGCGGCATTTTCCAGAAGATTATCTTCTTCTATTGCTTTAATGACCGACACACCGGCCGCACAGGCCAGACAGTTACCGCCGAATGTTGAAGCGTGTTTGCCGGGCACCAGCGAGGCGGCTATTTCTCCCCTTGCCATCATAGCTCCTATGGCAACGCCACCGCCAAGTGCCTTTGCCATCGTTATAATATCAGGTTCGACATCAAAATGCTGGTATCCGAACCATTTTCCGGTTCTGCCCATTCCGGTCTGGACCTCATCTAAAATCATCACCGCACCTTTTTCATCGCAGAGCCGGCGAATTGCCTGAAGGTATTCGGCGGTAGCAACGTTTATTCCACCCTCACCCTGAATAGGCTCAACTAAAACGGCCGCTACTTCGTCACTGAAAGCCGATTCCAGTGCTGAAATATCATTAAAAGGTACGTAAACAAAGCCCGGCAGCAACGGCAGGAAGCCTTCGTGATATTTAGGCTGAGCGGTTGCGGTAACCGTGGCGAAGGTTCTTCCGTGGAAACTGCCCTCGGCTGTGATGAATTTATATTTTTCCTGTGAAGTGTACAAACGTGCCAGTTTCAGAGCGGCCTCGTTGGCCTCGGCGCCGCTGTTGCAAAAGAAGCACTTGCCGCCGAAGGCCCGTTCGCTTAATAGTTTGGCTAATTCACCCTGCTGCTCAGAATAGAATGTATTATCTATATGCAGAAGCTCGCCAGCCTGTTTGCGTAACGCTTCAACGACCCTGGGATGACAGTGTCCTATCCCGCTGACGGCCCAGCCCGGGAACATATCCAGTATCTTATTGCCATCGACGTCATACATGTAGCAGCCTTCGCCTTTGACGATAACGCGAGGCAGCCGACCGTAATTAGCGATAACATACTTATTAAACAATTCAATAGTCTCCTGCGTAGTCATAATATGAATCTCACCTATTGTGCTTCGTTGAAAAGCACTATTTCTAATTCTCAATTCCTAATTATTTCTGTCCCGATTCCTTTAGCTGTATATATTTCAAGCAATAGCGAATGGGCGATTCGCCCATCGATAATATGTGCCTTTTTCACACCTGCGTCCAGTGCTGTCAGGCAGGCCTCGACCTTCGGGAACATTGCGTCTGTGATAATACCTTCATCTATCATTTCCTTAATCTGTGTTTCATTCAGGCTCGAAATCCAACTGTCCGGGTCGTTGATGTTGGTTCGTATCCCGTGCGTATCGCTTACGACGACAAGCTTTTCGGCGCAAACTTCGGCAGCGACTTTACCGGCTGCGCTGTCGGCGTTTACATTAAGCTTTCCACCGGCCTTATCTTTGGCTACCGAGGCGATAACCGGTATGGTCCCGTCTGAGCAAAGTTTTGTTAACAATTGTCCGTTTACATTGTTAACTTGTCCGACCAGTCCAAGATCAAGCTTTCGGCCATCTTCGCCGGTTAGCCTAAGCAACTCGGCAAATAATACACAACTGCTCAGCGAATGCAGTCCCATCGATTCACAACCTGACTCATTTAGCATATTGCAGATGGGAGTATTGATATCATGCACGAGCGTATGCTCTGCTATTGTCAGCGTTCGCTCATCCGTATATCGTCGGCCCTGCACCCATAAGGCCTCGATGCCTGCTTTGTTCATCGCTCTTGTAATGGCCTTTCCGCCCCCGTGTACAATTATAGGACGTATCCCAACCGTTGCCATAAAGGCGATGTCGGTCAACAGCTCTTTTTGCAGGGCGATATCGTCGAGGACACTTCCGCCGAGCTTAACGACCACAATTCGCCCGCGGAACTGACGGATATACTCCATCGCCTCAATCAATGCGCCAGCTTTTGCTATAGCTTCTTCCACCTGTCTTATTCCTTAAAACCATACTTAAACAAAGAGGTGAGTGTATGAATGTAGGGCCGATTCGTCAAGTGATATTTGTATGTTATTACTTCACAGATCCAGATGTTTCGAATAAAACGGCCTGGTGCTTTTTGACAGAAATGTTACCAAGCTGTTTTTGATGTTGTTGACGTACAAATATTCGCCAAACGTGCCTTTTCCACTTAAAAGAACTATTCATTAATTTGTGGAAATTAGCCGATTTACTTATAATTTCTTTTTCCCTGTTTAGTAAGTTACCGATAGAATATTACCGATACGAACGGATATTTCAGCATTTGCAGAGAAAAAAATGGCTGATTCAGGGATTTTAGACAAAGAACAAGCTTCTGGAAAAACAGGTTTGCGACTGATTAAGGGCCAGCGATTGGGTAAATATCGTCTGATTAAAAGCCTTGGTGAGGGTGGAACCTGCGAAGTCTGGAAGGCAAGAGACAGCGTGGAAGGCATCTGGGTGGCCTTGAAGATACCGCTGGTGGGAATTAATGGCCTGCGTGACAATCAGAAATTATTGCGAGAAATTCGTCTCGTTGCAAAGCTGCGTCATCCACATATCATGCCTGTCAAAAACGCAGACATTATCGATGACCATGCCGTGTTGGCAACTGAAATTTCGGCAGGCACTCTGGATGATTGCTCCAAACCCATGTCTGTGCGACGAATCATCTCTATTATTATGCAGGTCCTTGACGGGCTGGCTTATGCCCATCGTAATCGCCTGGTACATTGTGATGTAACTCCCGGCAATATATTTCTGTTTCCAAACGGGCGGGCCGTACTTGGGGATTTCGGGATTTGTATGAAGCTGAAAGGCCGTATGAAAACTATAGAAGATTTCGGGACTCCCGGATATGTCGCACCGGAACAGGCTTACGGCTACCCCACATACCGAAGCGACTGTTTTGCAGTTGGATTGATACTTTACGAATATATCACGGGAACTTTGCCTCGATGGCCTTTTCACTGGCCGACAAGAGGTTATGAACGCTTGCGTGAGAGAACCAATTTATCAATAGTTAAATTTTTAAAGCAGTCACTTGTGGTTGACCCTGCCAAACGTTTTGCGACTGCGGAAAAAATGCTCACGGCGTTGTCCCAGTCCCTGCCCAAAAACCTGCAAACAGCTTTTGTTTTGAAAAACTCAGACAGAAAAAAACTCGATTGGCAAAAAATTCGACGCGGTGCTTTCCTGAAGCGATACAGTAAGGTTTTGAATCCTGTCTTTAGATGTGTAAATTGCGACGAGCCGATATCGGAAAGTATGCTGCTGTGTCCGTGGTGCGGTTCCAATCAAAATCGTTTCGATACAACCACACAGTTCAACCGGATTTGTCCACGCTGCCATAAAGGGATATCGTACGAATGGCATTATTGTCCCTGGTGCTATGGTTCTGGATTTGAATCGCAGCCTTCCGACAGAAAAACCGGCATCCGATACCATGCAAAGTGTAAATACTGCAAAGGAAATCTTATGCGTTTCATGCGGTATTGCCCCTGGTGCCGCCGTAAAATCCGACAATCCTGGCAGCTCCGGCCTTTTCCAGAAATATGCAGTCGATGCGGCTGGTCTGTAGATTCAACTTTTTGGCGTTGTTGTCCCTGGTGCAAACAAAATCTCACAGGCTAAGTAAGATGGAAAATAAGGAGTTCCAAGTGACAGAAAATCTCGACTATACATTAAAGCCCTTTTTGCCGATTTCATGGGGGGCGGCTACTCATATAGGTAAGGTACGAGAGGAAAATCAGGATACATTCCTGGCCGAGCCGCAGTTGGCTTTGTTTGTGGTATCGGACGGAATGGGCGGACATCGAGGAGGAGAAATTGCGTCCAAGATTGTCATTGAAGATTTGCCGGTCATGCTTGAGACCAGCCTTGACAAGCTGAAGGTCGGCAGCACAAAGACAATAAAGTCTTTGCTAAGCAGGGCTATTGCTGAACAGAGCAGGCAATTATGGCTGGAGGGTACGAGCGAAACCGGATTCAAGGATATGGGCGCAACGCTCGTTATAATCCTTCTGAGAAACAAACGCTGTTTTGTAGCCAATCTTGGTGACAGCAGGGTATATCTTTTTCGGAAAGGCCGGCTCTCTCAGCTAACACGTGACCATTCAGTTGTATCCGACCTTGTGATGGAGGGGCTGATAGGACCTGAAGAAGCTAAGAGCCATGATGCTCGGGGACAGATAACGTCTTACATCGGTATGGAAGAAAAACCACGTCCGTATGTACGTTCTTTCCTTCTTAAAAAAAATGATCGGCTGCTTCTGTGCACCGACGGCCTGACGGACCTGGTAGATGATGACGATATCGCTGCGATTCTAAAAAAGGAGCCTGATTCTCAGGCTGTCTGCAAAGCGCTTGTTGATGCTGCCAATGCTGCGGGGGGTTACGACAATATTACAGTAATAACAGTCGATTGGAATGGGCTTTCATAGGCTCTATATAATTGTGGGATTTAAAATAAGCGACCGCTGTCAAGTAAGAATGTTACAGGGCCGTCGTTGATGCTGCTAACGTGCATGTACTCACCGAATGCCCCTTTTTCAACTGCTGTGCCCTGTTCGGTAATCAGTTCAATTGCTTTTTCATAAAGCTGCCGAGCCGATTCCGGTTTAGCAGCGGTGTCAAAACCGGGACGGCGACCCTTTCTGCAATCGCCGTGAAGAGTAAAATTGCTGACTAATAAAATCGCCCCGCCAACGTCCTGCACGCTTCGATTCATCTTGCCGGCTTCGTCTGCGAAGATACGCAGATTCACCAGCTTGTCGGCCATAAACTGAGCGTCATTTACGGTGTCTTCTTTACCGACGCCGAGATAAACCAGCAGGCCCTTTTCTATTTTGCCGACTTGCCCGCCTTCTACTGTAACCTCGGCCTGTAAGACTCGTTGTATCACTGCTCTCATAGTATTTTCCGGCTAATACCACGGTGTTGAGGTAGCTCTTCGAATGTGCAGCTCATCTATGAAGGCATTGCCTTTATGTGTAACAAGGTAGAGAACCAATTCGGCAATTTCTTCGGGGTGTATCAGCTCATCCTTATTTATATCCGGCCGAACCGAACCTACCATTTCAGTATCCACACCGCCGGGACATAGTAAATGCACACGGATGTTAGAGCCTTTAAGCTCCTCAGCTAATGATATTGTCATCCCGCGTAAAGCATGTTTGGAGGAAGTATAGGCGCTTTGAAGCGGATAACCTTTTACTCCTACGACCGACGCTATGTTGATGATGTGTCCCGCTTGTGATTTTTTTAACAGCGGCAGGGCTTCTCTGCAAAGAATAAAAGGAGCACGTGCATTTACGTTGATACATCGCTGCCATTCTTCGGTTGCAGTATGCTCTAATTCTGCAGAGTGAGTGACACCTGCGTTGTTGATGAGAATATCGAGCCGGCTGAACTTTTCATTTGTTGTTTTAACAAGGTTTTTGATGGATTCTTCTTCGGTCAGCTCTGTAACGACAATCTCCGGTTTTCCACCTGCTTTTGTTACCTTCTCAGCGACTTCCTGTAATTTCTCGAATGAGCGAGCAGCTAAGACAACTGTCGCGGCCTCTTGTGCTAATGCAATGCTGATAGCTCTGCCAATGCCCCGGCTGGCCCCTGTTACTATCGCGACTTTTGAAGCTAATTGCTTTGGCATCCTTGTCAACGCCGACGGCGGGTTCCGGATTGACTGCCCTGTTGATACCCGCCTGTTGTGCCTCCTCTTGTTGCTCCTCTGCTGGAGCGGGTGCCTTGTTGATATCCTCCCTGGGTGCGCGGGTCCTGTGCCTGTTGTTGCGTTTGCTGCAGTTGTTCCATTTTGACGAAAAAAGCATTAAGCCGCATCTGTCGGGCCAGCAAAAGGCCGTCAATTGCTGCAGTGGTCTTTTTTGCTGCTTCTTCAACAGCAACATCTCTTATGGAAGTAACTTCTATCTCGATTTGTTCATTCACAGCCTCGGCAAGGTCTGATTTGTCCTCAAAGCTTGCCTGCAACCATTGGCGTGATTCATTTTCAGCTTCCCTGTCGACCGGCTGAGCGGGCTGCTGAGATGGCTGCCTTGTTGCGGCCGATCTGCCCGTAGTGTTGCCGCGACCGTAAGGATCTGAAGAATTTCTTCCATAGCTATCAGAGCTATCGTATTGTTGTTCATTTTGTGAACCCATACCTCTTGCGCTTCTGGTGGAAGTTCGACTTCGGCCGCGAGTGCGGGTTGACGTTTGCTGCGATTGCATCTGCTCTCTTCTCTGGGTCATAAGCTCTTTGCTGGTTGCTTTGAAACGTTCCTGTCTTAAGGATAATGCGCTGTCAATTGCCTCTGTTGTTTTTTGGGCTTTTTCACTGACAGAAACTGTTCGTATTAAATTTATCTCTTCTTCGAATTGCTTTTGTACATATCTTACCAGCGTTGTTCTGTTATCGGTTCTTGTCTGCTCCCATTGACGCGTTTCACTTTTACTTTTGGCGTCCAAATCATCCAATGCCTTTTGAAGTCCGGCAAAGGTCTTTATCCTGGCTTTAATCTCGTTCGGGTCGGCAAGTATATCCACCTCAACAGGCTGAATGGCAGCTCTTGAGCCTCTGGTATTTCTGGACGAGGTATTTGCCTGCACCTGAGGAGACGAATATAGATTATCCCCTCCCTGGTAATACCTATCTCCCATCAGGTCCTGGGGACTTGGCTCTGTGGCACCGTTTTTAACCAGGATGTCAATGATTTCTGTATTCCTTCTCTTTTGCGCTATCGTAAGAGCATTGTCACCGCTAGCCATGATATTTACATCGGCCCCCTTTGAAATTAACAGCTCAACTATCTCTTTTTGGCTGTTATTTACGGCGACGTACAGGGGCGTCTGCTGGCGATTGTTCGTTGCATTAAGGTCGGCTCCTTTGGTAACCAGCAATTCGACGATTTCCTGCCGGCGGTTTTGTACCGCCGTGTGGAGCGGTGTCCAGCTCATCCTGTTCTTTAAATTTACATCAGCGCCCTGTGATAGCAGTGACTGGACCTGGTTAATATCACCGTTGCGTACAGCATCGTGCAATGTTACATCTGATGTATCGCTTTCCTGTGTGGTGACGTTTCTCTGTTCATCCTCAGAGCCTCTGCGACCATATGGTCCTCCTTCTCTGCCTCTGCGAGGTTGTGCTTGTGCCGTTTGTGTTTGTTCAACCGGCCAGAAGACCTGGTCGCCGCCTTCATCACCGGCACCCCATCTGCTATGCTGGCCACCGTCATCATCGAAATCCGCACCGAAACTGTACAGAGTGAAGCCATCTCTTGTTTGCTTATAGACCAGGGGATTATCACTGAACGGATCTTTCGGTACCTCTTTTATATAGCCTGCTGATACAAGCTGTTGAAGCTCTCTTGGATATGAATCGCTGCCGGCATTATATCGCAGTAATGCAAGCGTTGTTATTAAAGCGTCTTCATCTGTCCTGATTCGATATTCAATCTCATTTATCTTGGCAAATGGCGGGGCTAAAGCTGCTAAAGGATCGGTTTCGTTTGTTGGTTGTGTTTGTTCGTTGTGTAGCTCCATCGGATTTTTGCTTGCCATTGTGTCGTACTGTTCAAGCGTTTTTTTAAGGTACGGCTTAAAGACGCTGTATTGAGGATCTGTTTCAACTTGTTCCTGCAGATAAATTTTTTCGCCGCGCAAATCCATGGGTTCTCGAGAGGCTGCCACAAGCTGTTTAAATCTATCTTCCAGAGTTTTCAACGAATTGTTATCAAGCATTTTCCTATCGAGCATTTTAAGCACAACTCTGATAGGTAAGCTCTTTACGGCAATTCCTACTAATTTTTCTACCAAAGGTTTTGGGCCAACGGACATTTGCGCGCCAATGGTATATAGTGTCTCTATGTCGCTGAGAGCACTTGTGATATTACCGTCTTCGGCCGATAACATTGCTCTGTTCTGAAGAGCAAAAGCTAATTGCCTCATAGTTGACAAATGGGGCATTTCTGTTAATTGCATTTTCTCGCCGGTTTGCTTTTGCCAATAATATGATTTTTGACCGGCAAGCTGCAGTTGCTCAAGAGCCCTGCTGTTATCCTGCACCCATTTTTTAAGCATGGCATGTTGTTGTGCGGGCTGGTCTTTGGGCCAGCTTCTTGTTGATACTTCTAAGTCATCGGGCTGTTTGACGAATAGTTCTATTGCCTTTTGGTAGTAGGGTGCTGCGTTATCACTTTCAGGTCGTCCGGCTATTCCGATTTTATTAAGTTCAGCGACATAATTGGTTTTGGCAGCAGTAGTATCCTCGCTGTCCGGATTGACAAGCTCTTTCTGCACTGTTAGAACATCAGTAATCTGGTTTAATCCGGCAGACATGGCAATACTGCTGAAAGAAGTGAACAAAAATACAACCAATAATGAAATAATTAGATGTTTCATAATATATCCTCCGAAACAGGATGTATGGACACCGAAAACAAATAACGATTTTTCAATAACTATTTATTTAACGTAAATACACAAAAAACACTCTTAATGTAATTATACAACATATTATTAAAAATCTAACGTAAAATTATAGAAAATCAGCTTTTTTGCGTTTCTTTTTAAGGTCTTTTTTCGACAGGCCAGAAGACCTGATCGCCGCCTTCTTCATCCAATCCCCATTTACTGTGCTGGCCGTCATCATCATCGAAATCGCCCCCGAAACTGTATAGTATAAAACCTTCCTGTGATTTCCTATAGACAAGAGGTTTATCACTGAATGGGTCTTTCGGCGGCTCATTAAGATAGCCGGCTGAGATAAGCTGCGAGAGCGATACAGGATACCCTTTTTTTTCATTATTGTATCGCAATACCGCAAGCGTGGTTATCAAGGCTTGTATCTCCGCCCTGCCGCAATATTCGTTTTCAATTGAACGTTTAATTGCGGGGTAAAGAATTTCTATCAAGGGATTTGTCGTAGATGTTAGATTTGATTTTTCGGTGTTAATTTTCCAGGGGGTCATTGCGGCCATCGTATCTGAATATTCGAGAGCGACTTTCAAATGACTCTTGTAAGAGGTATTGGAGGGCATTGCTTCAATTTTTTCCCGTATATTAATTTTCTCACCTCGAATATCAAATGCTTCATTGTAGTCAGACGCAAGCTGTTTAAATTTATCCTCCAAACTTTTCATCGAAGCGGTATTAAGCATTTTTCTATCGAGGATATTAAATCCCGCACTGACAGATAATCCCTTTACCGCAATTCCCACCATTTTTTCTCCTGTAAGATTTGGTCCTGATGCAACATGTACTCCTAATTTATAAATTGTAACTATATCGTTGATAATACTATTGATACTGCGTTTTTCAGGTTGCATAAAAGCACGAGACCGCAAAACAAAAGCTAATTCTATTATTTCCTGTAAGTGTGGATTAACGTCAATCATTGGGCCTGTTTTATTAAACCAGCAGTATGGTTTATCGCTGCCAAGCTGCAATTGCTCAATCGCTCTACTGTTATCCTGTACCCATTTTCTTAATAATGTTTGCTCTTGTGCTGTAAGCTCTTCGGGTAATCTTCTTGTTTTTTCTTTTAAGGCATCCGGCTCTTTGACGTAAAGCTCTATTGCCTTGAGGTAGTAAGGAGCAGCGTTATCACTCACAGATCGCCCTGCTATTCCGATTATATTTATTTCTGTTATATATTCGTTTGGCGTTGTTTCAGCTTCGTTTTTTTCTGTCTCTTTTAAATTCTGTCCTGTGTTGACACTCTGTAAAAGTTCTTTTATGTCTGCTTCAAAAACAGCTTTATCCCGATAGCCAACATACACACGCTGTATATTTCCAGACTTGTCAATAACGAAGGCTGTCGGTATGCTTCTAATGTTACCGTATGCTATAACAACCTGCCTTTCCGCCATCAATATCGGATAATTAATATTAAACTTTTCTTTAAATGCCTTTACGATACTGATGCCTTGCTGATCTACTGAAATTCCAATTATAGCAAGTCCCTGATCCTTATATTTATCGTAAAGCTCTATGAAATGAGGAATCTCCTTAACGCAGGGAGGGCACCACGTTGCCCAAAAGTCCAGTATAACTACCTTCCCCTTAAAATCTGACAAACTGACCTTGTTACCATTCAAATCAAGTAATGTAAAAGAAGGGGCCGACTTACCAATTATAGCACTTTGGACAGCATTAGCGGGTTCAATTATAAAAGAAAAAAGGATCAATAAAAGTGAAAATGTAATAATATGTTTCATAGTTTGTCCTTAGAAAAAATTAAAAAGAATAATGAAAAATCGGCATTTAGTTATATACATACATAACTCATAAGCAAAATCATACTCTTTTACATTATTACTTTTTTTATAAACGAAATGTTTTGTTTTTAAGTTTATTAGTATCAAAAACTATATTTTAAGCGAATATTTTAGACCTCTTCGCTACAGGCAAGGCCTATTCTTTCCGTTATGCTGTCGAATTCATCAAGCGAGTAAAATTCAATTGTTATCCTGCCTCTTTGACCATTTTTCCTGGTATCAATATTTACCTTTGTTGCGAGTTGGCTGCTGAGCTTCCTTTCCAGGTCAAGAATATGTGGGGGTTTTGTACGGATAGTTGTTTTTGCCTGGCTGGATCCTGTGATATACTTTCGAGCAAGTCTTTCAACCTCGCGGACGCTTAGCCGTCCAACTAATGCTCGATTGGCAAGTTTTCGGCGTAGCTCATCGGTAGGCAGAGCAAGTATAGCCCGTGCGTGACCCATGGCTAACTGGCCATCTGTCAACATTTGCTTTATTTCCTGTGGTAAGTCTAATAAACGTATATAGTTAGCTACTACGGAACGGTCTTCACCAAGTCTTTCAGCGGCTTTTGCCTGTGTTAGTGAGAATGTGCTAATATAATCCTGATATGCCTTAGCCCGCTCAATTGGATTAAGACCTACTCGATGTATGTTCTCGACTAATGACCATTCGAGTAATTCTTTGTCACTGGCAGAGCGAACCAGGGCTGGTATTGTTGTCATTGATGCTAATTTAGCTGCACGAAACCTGCGTTCACCTGCTATTAACTGATATTTCGAACCGGAAGGGCGGACAATTATAGGTTGGATCACTCCATTTGCTTTGATAGATTCTGCCAAATCAGCTAAATCCTGATCATTCCAAACCGTTCTCGGTTGATATGGATTAGGCGATATGGATTCAATGCTGAGTTCCTTCAAGGAATCCTGTAGCTCCTTATCAGGGGGCATGTTAGAGTCTTCTATTAAGGCTGGTGGAGATGCCTCTGTTGGCTCTACACGCAATTGGGTTATAGGACCAAGAAGTGATTGAAGCCCCCTGCCGAGATGCTTTGCTTTTTCTTTTTTGGACATATAAATGCTCCTTCATCAAATATGTTTTTAGAATATTTGCTTAGTTTTATTATCATAAATGACCTTAAAATCACATAAATAATATTTCGGGATATATAAGGGAAAAACTAAAGCATTGCCAGATAAAAAACATAAATATATAAAAAATAGTTTCACGTGAAACAGTCATGATGGTTAATAAGGGATAGTTAATATCTAAGGATAAGATTGCCTTGTAGATTGTTGTAATACATAAGATTAATATTATTAATAAAAAAGCGAGACATTTTTTAAAGATAATTTATAAGCATATTCAGTAAAAGTATAGCAATAATTTGGATTCATATAGATTTTATATTATTACAAGAAATTACATAACAAGGAAATATAAGTACCAAAAAAAAAGGCTAAGTTGTAAGAATAGTAAAACAAATTATCATTAATTTATTATATTAAGGAGATCAAAATAAAATTTTATATGTGATCATGTCTTGCTTAATAGAATTACATTAATATTTGAGAATGTTTCACGTGAAACACAAGATAAGGTTCAATGCAAATTTGTAGTCTGTAATACGAGAAAAATGTGGTTGTTTTCAGGATATATTAAAATGTTTTTTTGCTCAGAATTTAAAAAGAAAATATCACGATTAAATAAACTCTTGAGCTTTACATATCGAAAATATATTTTTAATCTTCCTTCGTAATTCAACGGATTTCAACTCGTAGAAAGAAGTATCTTATGAATTCGGTCAGGCGTAGCCTGTGCCAAAAAAATGAAAATGTTTTAATCCCTAAAAATTTACTAATAGTGGGGGGATAAGAATGTATTATTAAACAGAGATGATAAACACGTCATATAATGTAATAAGAGAATACTACATGTATGTTATAATATTAACATATAATACATTGTTAGGTTTTATTAAAGAAAAATAACCGTTCTTTAATTATGTTGGAATGATAGATAATTTGCTTTATACAAACTGGGTAAATTTATAATATTGAAATAAAAAGCGTCCATGTTAGTTGACATATTAACATACATAACATGGCTATGATATTCTTCAGATCTGCTCAGGAACAATAAATGGTTTTCGATAGTCTCTTGTTAAAAGTTTGTTAGCTTGTCTTGAGAATTTACCAAAGAACCTTTCCTTCTTAGAATTAATTCTCAACCATGGACCAAGTACGGGAGGAGTTTCTTTGAGACTAACGCAATTGGCGGAAAGATGCTTTTGGAAACGCAAAAAAGCTTCAAATGAATCTTTGTCTCCTTGTATAATTTCTCTGATTTGCTCGTTTGAAGATTCTTTACCTATACGATAAGAAATATTCCCCATATGACAAAGAGCTGTAGAGAGGTGTCCTTCGAAGATATCAGTCCTGATATCGCTGATTTTTCTGCTTCGTACGGCATTAATGAAACTTACCTGAGGTCCGGGACTGAATGATTTGAAACGCTTTATTTCCTTTCCGACATTATTGAAAGCTACCAGACTTGTCAGGTCAACATATCCGTCCTCACATTGAACTACTACGCCGGTGTTGGGTGAAGGGCTTGGGCGGCCGCTTTGCATAACTACACCGGCAGTACTGATCGAATGGTAGATATCCATATTAGAGTCGCCTTCTTTTGTTGGCAGGCCTCTTACCTCGTATATTATCGGAATGTCACCATATTCAAAAATTGTAATTTGGGTATTCGGCGTTTGGCCGTCATCATTGTATCCGAATCGTCCTCCGATACTCATTACCCTGTTAGGTAATTTGCTTTGCCCCAGGACCCAGCGACATACGTCTAATTGATGTGGGCCGTTGTTACCGATTTCGCCGCACCCTGTTGACCAAACCCAGTGCCAGTCATAGTGAAGATTTTTGCGCATTAATGGTTCCTTGGGGGCCGGACCGCACCATAAATTATAATCGACCGACTCAGGAACCTTCTGCGGACCAGATACTTTTCCCATGCTGCTGCGTCTTTTATAGCAGAAACCACGCACAACTGATATATTACCGAGTTGGCCTTGCTGAATATAGCGAACCGCTTCACAAAGGCCTTCATTTGAACGCAGATCAAGGTCTGCCTGAACAATACGATTATACTTGCGTGCCGCTTCGACCATTTTACGGCCTTCAAAAATGTTGTGAGAAACCGGCTTTTCGACGCATACATCCTTGCCCGCCTGGCATGCCCAAATGGTTACAAGCGCATGCCAGTGGTTGGGAGTTGCGGTCGAAACAACGTCTATGCTATTATCCTCCAGTAGTTCACGCATATCAGTATAGGCATCAACTTTCTGATTGCGGGCCCTGGATTCCGTAACACCGCGAGCCAGAATATCACTGTCTGCATCGCACAATGCCACGACTCGCACGCCGGGGATTTTCAAATACGAGTTAATGTGTGTCCTGCCGTGACCTCGAAAGCCAACTACGGCTGCACGAATATCATTATTAGCCCCGCGAACACGGGAAAAAGGCATGGTTAGGGAAAGACCAGCGGCCATCGAACTTTTAATTAAATCCCGGCGTGTTATATTTTTCATCGTTTAGATCCTGTTGTTTGTGTACAAAAAGTATATTTCTGCATTTGAACTGTATGATTAACAACAAAAATGATAGCAAAGTGCAATGCTTTGGTCAATTCAATTGATAACGGATTTGAGAGCAGATAAAATGATAACAAAGAAGAAAAATGTGTAGCGAAAGGGGGGGCATAAATTATACACTATCAGCGCAAAGGCCCACTATCAGCCTAAAACTAAGCAAAACAACAACTGCAAAAAACGATGGAAATCTTCAATTTTGTATAATGTTCGTCGTCTGTTGAATCCTCGTTCAAAGATAAATTACTGTATCCCCGTTTGTTTCACAAAAAGAAGCCTTTTAAAGTTTACGCTCTGCCAAGTGTTTTCAGGTATCTCTTTGACTTGCGAAGTCCCATTCTGGAGGCCTTCTTTTTTACTGCGTCGTTAGGCCGTCCCAGCGTTGCGGAAATTTTGGCAGTGGGATTGGTCGGGAAAAGCTTCTTGAGCTGACTCAATTCACCTTTCGTCCACAAACCTTTTTTGAGTTTCTTTCTTTTCGTCTTTTTTTTGGCCATCATGTGACTCCTTTTTACACTAACCGAAAATATGGCTTGCTATCCGCTTAAGGGACATTTTAACAAGTGACTCGGTAACAATCAAACTATTTAAATATTATTTTAAATAAATATTGCCTCCACCAGCCATTTTACCCTCCCTTACGGGTCCGGCAAAAGCCCGGAAGGGCGTGGTGGAAAATTGAATATCTTGATTAGAAGAAAGGCGGCATAAGCCGCCCGACGACTGTCCCATGACGAAACATATTTTATTTGAAAAAGCAAATAAGTTTTTGGCTGACAATGTCAGACATGATTTGTAATGAATTCGAATCTACATCAAAAACTTTTACCACATTTTCATATTCACTTTCAGAAGGAACAAAATCGCTCAGCAAATTGGGCATTTCTAAAAGCTTTTCCTTGTTGAATACTACGTCTTCTTTCTGTGGGAAGAGAGCTGCATAAAAAATATCACTTTCAACCAGGTCCTGGAAGAAATGCGTACCGAAGGAAAGTTCAGGCATCAAATTTCCGCCTTCGTAGGCTATCTCCATAAGAACAGAAATATTATTGATTTCAGAAAAGCTGACGGGCACACCCAAACTTGGTGTGGTTGTCCCCCACCTGCCCGGTCCGAGCAAAAGAGCCGGTGTCTTCTTTTTATCAGCTATCTGTCCGTTAAGCTTGCCTATCAGCCTTGCTATGCTGTATTTCTGTGAAATCCCGGCTTCTACATATGCTTGCGGCTCGACATAAATAATTCGTTTGATCGGCTGCGAAATGCTTCCTCCCATGGTATAACCGTCGGAAGCGAAAAGGACCTTTTCTAATGCAATGTCTTCGGGAATTTGCACGCTTGCTTCCAAACCCTTGGTTTGTAAAGGTCTGCACTGAACTAAATTAATCTTGAAAGTGCCGTTGTTTGCGAAATTTACCGTGAACTCTACATCAACCGGGTAATTGTAATAACTTTCCAGTGTCCCAAGCATTTTCTGCATTACCTGTGGGAAATCTGTTTTCGATAAGAATTTTTCAAATGTCAAAACCCATGCCCTTTGGCCTTTTATGCCCATCTCTTTCATTCTTTGGTCGGTATGACGGTCAGGGCTGGCCAACAGGTCTAATTGCATATCAAGGTTTTCCTTCAACAGCTCGGTAAAGCGAACCGTCCTTAAGCAGTTTTGGGTTGTATCAAGGAGGTCAACACTATGCTGCGAAAATCTTATCGCATCTTCCCTGTTACCGTATGGACGCAACAGCGGCTGATCCAGAGCGATAGTCTGTGGGTAATCGTCCTCAACCCGGTCAACCGCTCTTGTGCCAAGGCCAAAGACAAGCCTCAACATACCTGCTTTAGGGTCAAGTTCCTGATTCCAGACGAATGTGTTGTATGAAACGCCCACGCCCGCCAGGCTTGGGAAAAAGTAATGTTTTTGGTAGGATCCCGATACTCGCTGGACAAGTAAAGCCATTTGTTCGTCCTGCTGGTCAAGATTTCTTTGCAGACGGTATGTCAGAGCGTTCTGATCCATAGTACTTGCATAAACTCTCCTGATAGCTTCTTCGAACTCTCGATAGCGCTGTTCGGGATCACCCTGATTTACGAGGAACAAGCTTTCATATTTTCCTGCAAATGCGTTGCCAAATGAATCTTCCAGTAAACTGCTCGATCGAACAATAATCGGTGACTGGCCGAAATAATCTATTATTTCCTGAAAACGCTCACGAAGCAGACCCGGGAATTTACCTTTCAGGAGATTTTCCCTGATCTCGGGGGCTGCTTCGAAGTAGCCATCCTTTGTCTTTTGTTTCATGAGCAGTTTCCACCAGCCGTTTTCAACTATGTAGCTGTAAAAAACATCCGAGCCGATATAGAATGAATCGTGGGGTTCCAGATACTGGTTCCAGTCGAACGAATTGTCATTTGCCAGAATTTTTTGTGCCAGAAGCATGCCGGCCGCTTTACCGCCGATGAAGCCGCTTCCAATCAGCCTGCTCTTAATATTCATCAAATCTTCGAGAGTAAAGCTATTGTGGGCCAGTTCAGCGATTCTTTTTTCCCGACCTACCATTATTCTGCAAAGCTCCCGAACCAGTTCTTTGGCGTCTTCTGAATCCGGAGGTGATTTCATTAAGCCGTCCGCCTTCATAAAAAGGCGGTCCCAGTAATCCAGGGTTCTTGCCGAACAGTTCAGACCCTGCTGGGAGATATGGGACAATAATTTGCTTGCATCGATGCTGCTTACTAATGGCGAAAATTCTTCATCCTGCTGCAAGTGAGGCAAAAACATTGTTGGTGAATATCGCCTCCATACCTTCAATGGATGAACGTAAATATTTCCATCAAAGTTATACACGTCAAGAAGCAACTGGGTTGTTTCGCGGATACGGGCAATAGTTTGAAAAGAATGATGGTTTCGCAATATGGCAAAGTAAGCGATGGTGTCCAGTTCGAAAAGATAAGGGCAGGTTACCATAAAGAAGTTGCCAACCATCAGGTCTGTTGCCCAGGCGGCCAACAAATCGGAAAGGCAGTCAAAAACGTAGTATGCCTCGGTGCCTTCCTGCGAAATTATGGCATGAACGTGTGAGGAAAAACTCTCGAAGCCGCCCTTTGCGTCAAGCTGGTAAACAGTAACGTTCGACTGATTTTCAATGAGAGGTCTGTGCTGGGCAAATCTCATGTAAACAATGTTTCGTTTGTCTTCTAATGCTTTTTTTACGTATGGACTCACAAAACGGCTGTAATCTTCTATACTGTCAACCTGCCAGACTACGTTGTCGCCCTTTTTCAAATCACAAAGTGTAGCATCAAGGCCTTTAAGGCCGGTACTTGCCCAGGCAGTCATAAATCAACCTCGTTTCCTGCAGTATCGTTTGTAATCAATTTCCAGCTCCTTAACTTTGTATCCTAAAATGCGAGAGGTGGTTTTTAAATCGCGGGCTGTTGCGGCAAGATTGCCGTTACAGCGTTTTAACGCATCGACAATTATATCACGTTCGAACAGGTTGACCTTTTCCCGTAGTGAACCTATGCCGATGGTATCGGATGCGTCGGAGGTTTGCAGTGTCGGGGGAAGGTGGTGGCCATGTATAACACCGTCCGTACTCAGCAGGACAGCTCTCTCGATACAGTTTTCCAGTTCCCTTACATTGCCAGGCCAATGATAAGCCACCATCATATTGATAGCCGGTGTGCTGATTCTCCGCACGTCTTTGTCCATTTTTCTTGAATATTGCTCCACAAAATAATCGGCCAGCAAAAGAATGTCGTCTTTGCGGTCTCGCAAGTGAGGCAGAAAAATGGGGAATACATTTACCCGATAGTAAAAATCCTGACGAAATGTCCCTGCATCCATCGCTTTTTCCAGGTCACGATTAGTTGCGACTATAATTCTGGCGTTGGTCTTTAAGGTGCGGTTGCTGCCTACTCGTTCGAATTGACGTTCCTGAAGGACTCGCAGGAGTTTGACTTGCGTAACTGAAGAAAAGTCCCCTATTTCATCGAGAAATAATGTGCCGCATTCGGCTTCTTCGATGCGTCCCTTTCGGCTCTGTAATGCCCCTGTAAAGGCACCCTTTTCGTGGCCAAACAGCTCACTTTCAAGCAGGTTCTCATTTAAGGCGGCGCAGTTTACCCTTATAAAAGGTTTGTCTGCTCTGGGGCTTAAATAATGAATCGCATGTGCTACAAGCTCTTTGCCTGTACCCGACTCACCGCGTATAAGAACAATTGTGTCACTGGCGGCGACTTGATGGATTTGACGATATACATCACGCATAGAACTGGAATTTCCTATAATGTTTTCCGGCCTGAACCGGTCTTCAAGCTCGTGACGTAATCGCAGGTTCTCATCCTCAAGCTTTTGTTTTCGCAGGGCAATTTCGCGACGAATCCTTACATCGTTTGCTATCATACTTGCTATGATACTGAGAACACGCATATCTTCTTCGAGCAAATTTGTCTCAGCAAATGCTCTGTCAACGGAGATCGCCCCGATGACCTCCTGTCCAATCGAAATTGGAACACAAATAAAGCTTATTTCCTCTTTATTAACATTCCAACGCTCGAAACGATTGAGGAACAACGGCTCCTGAGATACCTTTGGAACAATTATTGTCTTGCCCGTTTGCATCACCTTTCCCGTAACCCCTTCACCCATCCGATATCGTATTTTTCGGCTATTTTCCTGTGAGAGGTTGTGCGCCACTTCAATCCGGATCTCGCTGCCATCCGGCCCCAGTAGTGTTACCGTGCCTCTGTTCAGCCCCAGTTCACTATCAAGAACGTCCAGAACCTCGGCGAGGGATTGTTGCTGGTTCTTTACAACAGACAGGATATGACTTATTCTGTAAAGTGTCTCCAATTCGTGCGCGTGACGCTCGGCGTGCGTTTCACTCTTTTGCAGATTATAGCTATTCGCTGACATAATTAAGTACCCAATCTTTTTACTTCGATATTATTATGCTTTGTGATTGTAGTATTCATAAAACAAATAAAACAAATATGTATTATATGGTGCCTTAATAAATCATCGTTAAATGACATACACTCTTGTAAAATAACAAGTTACAGCATATTATGTAAAGGAGTTTCTATTTTTTATTAAGGCTATTTTTGATAAGTAAAGACTGTAATATAAATACTTATATGTAGGCACATGATTGCAAACTACATATATGTTTTGTGGTATTGTGGGTATCATTCGCATTAATAATTCATAACTCTTTGTTACATAAGCGCATACAAGCAGTGATGAAAAACTATTTCTTTAATCGGGTTTGACAACAGTTGCTCAATAGCATTCGCTAACCACTGCGGGTGCACCTGTGCTTTCGATAGTCGTTAGCGGCACTTTATTGGGTGATTTTTAAACCGTTTGCTCCGCAGGGGTCTATTTGCTTGAACTTTTTATCCTGAAGAATTTTGTAGCAATCGGGCAAATCAAACGACTTCAATATGTCAGGTACAAGAGACGAAAGCGGCCATGCGTAATTTTCCGACTCGGCGATGTCGGTGTATGAGGTCAGGGCGTTTTTCAATGTAACTTGTTTGACCTGGTCAGACAAAACTGCAGCAAATGTTGCCGGCACTGTTCCCCAGCCTTTAGCTACCAGATGAATCTCATCGTGACCATTGCTTTTAAGCCAGTCGAGTACCCGAAGCAAATCATAAGTCCTTTGTCCCGGATAGGGCCTGTCTAACATGATTGAGTGAATCGCGTAGAAGTAATCGCTGCCGTAAGCATCGAGAAAAAAATTCTCGTTGCATGTATTCGGTTGTGATTCTCCGATGCCCCTCACATCGCATGAATAGAAAGCCGAGTCGGGTTCGGCTTTAAGCAGCTCTTTGACAAGCGGTTCAGCGCGAAGTTCGGCATCGCTGGATTGGTGCGAGACGTACAAAATAGCTCGTTTATGTCCCTTAGGCGGTCGTGACATCAGTTGCTCATCGGAAAGGCGGTACACGACTGCAAGAATACCCGGCTCAGTCTCGACAGTGTAAGTAGTCCAAAATCGCATCGGGTATTTGCGTGAGCTCCAGTTGCGGAGAATGCGATACTCGGGTGTTTCCTGATTAGTCCAGTTTCTAAGCCGAAGCGCCTTAACGGTAAGCCGCTGTAGCGCAGGTGCGGAGAGATTACTGCGCCGCTTTTGGTCCAGTGCCTGTGATTTGGCTTTGGTAAATGAGTAAATAGGCCGGGAGTCCAGTTCGCAGACCTGTCCTCGCGGCGTGCAATAGAGAGTTTCATCTTTCTCAATGACCAGTTCCGGCTCACCCTGTAAATCAGAGATGCCCGTAGCACGGTTGAACCAGTTATACATGGCCTCGCGGTTCTCCTGCGAGTAGCCATGGTAGCCCGGGCCGATAAAGTGTCCGACATCTTCTTTGGCTCCCAACAGATCATATAGACGGCTCAGCCGGCTATGGGCCTCTTCAAGCCCGCGGGCATCAAAGTAGTCCTTTTCTTTTCCCAGAATGATAATCGGCTTAGGCGCCATCGCGGCAAGAAAATCGGAATGGTCCAGCCCGAGAGCCAACGCCCGCGGTGGGCACTGCTCGGTATCGGCGGGAAGCTCGTTTTCCAGGTTGCGGCGGAACGTGATGACAAAACAGCTCGGAGCGGCCATTGTCCAGCGACTTTCGACGCCGCACAGCCAGGTCGTCATTGTGCCTCCGCCGGAGTTGCCGGTAACGCCGATACGTTTCGGATCGACTTCTTTACGTGTTAGCAGATAGTCCAGGGCGCGTATGCCGTCCCAGGCTCGCCATGAGCCGATGAAATCGCCCACAAGAAATTGCTGGTTGCCGGCGTAGAGGTGTTCGCGAACGCCGACGCCAATCTTCGATTTCAAGTTCTCGTCCGGGTACTGCAAGCGCTCGCCTTGTCCGATAGGGTCATAAATTAACACTACGTAGCCCTGTTTTGCAAGGCCCTGCGAAAAGGATTGATAAAATTCCGACGCCTTTCCGTTTGTCGAATGACCGCAGGTTCCCACAACAGCGGGGAGTGGAAATTTCCGACCCTTCGGCACATACAAGTTGGCAGTTACAAGAAAACCGGGCCGGCTTTCAAAGATTATTTTCTCTATCTTGTACTCATCCCGTTCGACAACGCCGGTAATACGCGGCTTGAGCGGTGTTTTCTCCGGCCAGGGTCCGAAGCTCTGCTGTATCTTTTCACGAATGTCATTTACGTATGCTTGGGCGTCAGCTCGGGTATTCAGAGCCGCCCGCCGTTGATTTGCCTGCTGTTCGACCCGGCGTGCAGATTTAACGAAATATTCCTGAACCATCCGGGGAAAACGATTGAGAGGCTCGATTGAATCACTGTTTGAAGACGACGAGGCCTGAGCCGGACTGATATACAGCAAGGCTATTATCATCAGAATAACGATGTTGATTACCCTAAAATGCAGGATATCGCAGCTTGTCAGTTTTTTTGTTAATCCTTTTGCGGTGGCGGCAAAATTAAACATTTTTAATCCTCCAAAAAAGTTTAGGTCCCCTACATTATAATGCCTGGCGGGGCAGGTGGAAATAAACAAGTTTTGTTTCGGACATACTTTTTGCGATTGGGTTTGTTTTGGGTTTGTTTTTGGCTTTATTGGGTTTGAATTGGGTTTGTTTTGGCTTTAATTGGGTTTGAATTGGGTTTGTTTTTTGGTGAAATCATCGTTTTCAGTTGAAAAACGCATAATATTGGGTTTGTTTTGCATAAAAAGGGGTGATTTGTAGAGAGTTCTCTACAGTTGTAGAGGGAAATTGAGTTAAGAGTGAGCTAAAGTGCCTAAAGTGAGCTAAAGTTGGATGTTTCATATCTCAGATTTCATATTTCATATTGTGGGCTTAGGCCCCCTGTTATATGCCAAGTTAGCAGCACTTCCCCTGTTGCACGCCAAGTTAGCAGCACCCGGGGATAAACTCGGGTAAACTAGGGGAGTAAACCCCATTAGAGTATATCCCATTAGAGTATAAGGCTCTCTAACGGGACAAGCGGCACTCTAGCGGGGCAAGATACTCCCTCTATAATTAGACGAGTGTGCAGCACTTATGATTTAATATTTACTATTGACTATTTACGATTGATGGTTTGCTAATCCCCGATTACGACATTCGGGGACAATTTTGATCCCATTAAAGTAAACGGCACTCTAACGGGACAAGGCTTGGCTATCTGGCCTGAACTTCCCCCTTCTGGGGGCTTTCGTTAGCCTGCTGGCTAACATATGCCCCCGACAGGGAAGCATGTGAGCTACCATCGAGGGTAAACTACCCTCCGTTGGCTTTTTAGCCAACAGAGTGTATTATACCATATTTTGGTCGAAAAACAAGGGAAATCGGTTTTAATCTCCAAGACTCCCCACTGTGTATCTGATGTTCGTAAGTCGTTATATGAAAAAGAGATAAAAATTTTGAAAATTTAGATTTTTGTTTTTAACTGTGAGCGTTTTTGACCGAAAATCCATCGGATTTTCGGTCAAATTTAGAATGGAGAATTTAGAATGGAGAAAAGTGGTTGATCCTTCGGCTCTGCTCAGGACAAGTTTTTGCTGGTTTTTGGTGTTTTTTTTTAGTTTTTTAGCGTTTTTTGTCGAAAATGTGGTTGATGTTGTTGGTTTGGGTAAAATGAGTAATTATAGCCAGAAAGGAATATTATCGGGCGGAAAAGCAGGTGGAATGAAAGCAGTTGTTATTATGAGATTGACAGGAGTAAAGGGAAGTTTGTTGGGGAGAGGAATTTCGGCAAGATGGTACTCCAGACACCCACCGCTTAAACTGCTTTAATATATGGTGAAGAGTTCACCTAAAAACCTCAAGTTTTTGTCTTGACAATGGGTAGGGATATATTTACAGGGAATAATATATGAATAAAAAAGACTACAAAGTGTTTTTAGAAGATATCTTAAAGAGAATTGAAGAGAAACCCAATAGCACTGTTTTTTCAAATTTGTATAATACCTTAAAGCAAGATGAATTAGAAAAAATATACAAAAAAAACATAGCAGCAGAAACTAAAAGAGCTATTGAACTTCTTTATCCAGTCTATTTAATTAACAACTCAAATTTTGATGTTAGTTACAAAAAAGCTACACTAACTATATATTGGACCGCATTTAATGAGGTGTATTCTGAGAGTAAAATAAACTGGTTTAATATTAACATAAAAGATTATCCACCATATGAGAATGAAAGAATAAAGGATTATGGCACAAGAATACTTTACAAAATACATATTAGATTGGAGAAACAAGAATTTGATATAGATGGTTGGTTATTGCTTAGCAATTATTGCCCTGTGTTGGAAGCATGCAAGACACTCAAACTTGACACAAAAAGAATTTGCAAAATAGGATTTTACAAGCAATATCAGGTCCTTTTGGATAAGATTGCGGAGCATTATAACGAGATTAATAATATTAAAATGGCAAGACGTTGAAATTGTGCCGATATTATAGTGAAATGAGAAGTCCTTTTTCAAAGTGTAAATTTTGTAAAGAGAAAGTAGATGATGTTTGATATAGTTAAAAATATCAGAAGAGAAATACATGGTAATTTCTCCAAAATCCTTCTTCTTTTTCTTCCATGTATTATGATAATCTATTCTACATTTATTCATAAATGTATTCTTCAATGGTTTTCTAAGATTTCTTCTCCAGATAAGCTAGATATTACATCAGTACTATTTCTTGCAACAGGTATATCAAATTTAGTTGCCCTCCTTGACATTAATGAAGAATTGATTATAGAACATAAAGAAAAAAAACATAAAGGTTTATTTTCTATATACTTTCTTCAGATAGTAGTCCTTGCTGTTTTTATTAGCTTTATATTATCATTATTTTTTTCTGAAATAAATTTTAACAATCAAGATGAATATTTAATGTATATTTTATTTGCAGGTGTTATTTCGACAACGGTAGGTCTTTATCTGGTTTTTCACAAAAAAGCCAAAGTTAGTAAGTATGGTTGCTATATTATATTCTTGGGCGTCATTTGTTGCCTTGCACCATTATGGGTTATCGGTTTCTTGCTCCCAAAATTAACTAAACATGGGGGAGTACAGCTTAATTTACTTGCCTATCCCATTTTTTATTTTGTCTCAGATAGCATAATATTTTTTATTATTAAGAAAAAACAGTTTAAACTGGAGACTTTCCTGGCAAGCACACTGCCTCTTGATATGGCCATTTTGTTAGTTAGTTTTACTGCATATACAGCTGGAATTAAGATAAAAGACCCATTATTTTTCGCAGGTTCATCGGCAGCAATATTAATATTAGGTAATTGTTTTTATGTAATTCACAAATATAGGACACAATCAAATATAGGACACAATCAAACAAAATGAATAATGAAAAGTCATGGCATTCCTGGAGTCGAAACCTTTGGAAAACAGGTGAAGATAGATGGATTAAAAGAAATGGACAAGACTACTATTATCGCCAACAGGTGGTTTTGCCAGCAATTAGGGAGAAATTAAGTCACCTTGCAAGGATTCCATCTATTATTGACCTTGGGTGTGGCGACGGATATACATTGAATGAATTGCTTGATGATCAAAATATACCTTTTAACGATGACATTTGTGTTGCCATAATCGATATATCTAAGAAGCAATTAAAAATTGCCAAGAAATTATTAGAAAAAAAAGTTAGGAATTTAAAAGTCGTCAAAAACGATTTAAATGATGAGAGTTGGACTGAATTAATAAAAGGGTATGAGGCACCAAGGATATTCATGAATATTTTTGTTTTACAGGAGATGTATTCCGTCCATAGTTTTTTTTCTAATATAAGTGAAGTATTGGAAAAAGATGATTTGTTATTATCGATAATTGTAGCACCTGAATTTGCTTGCAATTTATCTGAAAGAGAGCCTAAAATGGCACAAATTGGCAAGGGTGCTAATTTTGTAAAAGACTGGGACTGGGCAGCAAAATATCCCATTTCTACAAGCCCGTCTACTATTTATTTGCCATATTTTCATCGCACAATGTTGGATTACAAAAAAATCATAAGTAAGTATGATTTACGTATTGTTGAAACTAAATATCTGCAAGTTCCAGATAATCAAGAAGCAAGGAATATTTTCAAAACAACTGTCTACAAAGAAGATATCGTCGGAGTAAACTCGAGTGTTTTGATGTGTATAAAGAAAAAATAGGTGTACTAAGTATTAGGAGATAAAAATGAAAAAAATTACAATAATGCCTGAGAGACTTGCTTTTATAGTTGTCTCTGTAATCCTCAATTTAGGTATTGGCTTCCTTATTGCTACTGTTCGTTTACCTTTTTATCTCGACTCCATTGGTACTGTATTGGCAGCTTGTGTTTTAGGTCCTGTTTGTGGGATTATCGTGGGAGTGATTACAGTTTTAATTGGAGCAATTTATATGCCTACTTTACCTGCTTATGTAGGAACTGCTATTGTTATCGCTTTGTATGTTGGTGTTCTTAGAAGATATGGCTATCTAAAAAAGTGGATACCAACAATATTTTGCGGCATTGGCCTTGGAGTTGTTTCTGCAATTGTTTCTGCGCCAATAACGGCCATAGTATACGGAGGTGTGTCCTTGGCTGGAACAGATGCTATAACAGCACTATTGATAGCGTCGGGCAAAAATGTTCTTGAAAGTGTAGTTCTAAGCGGAATTGCTTCTGATCCAATTGATAAATTACTCACTTCAATAATTGTTATGTTGTTGATAAAAAGATTGCCAGCTACTTTTGTTAAAAATGTTTAAAATAATAGCGAAGCCTACATTATTAATATTAGCGATATTACTGTTTGCAGTGTGGACATTGTTTGTATGTCTACCGAACATCTATTCGCCTTTGCCTGCAACGCTTTTAATTATAATTGGATTATTCCAAAAGAATATCGTGTGTATTCTAAAATTCTATCTCCGAATATTAGCTATTGCAGCAATTTTTTTGACGGTAATTGCGCTGGCATTGGCAACTGGTGGTTTGCCTTATAAAGAGGCTATACTTCATTCCGTTAGTCGATTTGGGTTAATTTCAACATTGATAGTTACAGTTCTATATCTTTCTGCAATAACTAAACCATATCAATGGATGATCTTATTTGACAAAATAAAAGTGCCTAAGAAAATAACATATCTTCTGCTTACGTCAATTAGTTCTATTATGCTTGTAAAAGATTATGGTAATAAAACCGTTTCATTGCTTAAATTAAAAGGATATGCTTTCAACTCACTTTACGCTAAAATGACTGCTTATATAAGAATAATCACTCCTGTTTTTTATATATTATTTAACCATTTGCAAATTCATGCCAGAAGTTTATATTACCGTAATTTTTTGTGTGAATCTATTTGGAATAAACAGTTAGGACTACAATGGAATCGAGGTCAAATTTTTTGGGTCGTTCTCAGTATTTTCTTTATAACAATCAGCTTCTTATTTTAGAATAATGAATTTAAATATTCAAGCATTTAACATAATTACGCCAAATGAGAAAAATATTTCATTTGAAGGAGTTGATTTAACAAATACAAATAAACTCCTAATTACTGCTGATGATTTGGAGATTGCACGAATTGTAGCTTTAGCTGCCTTTAATTTTGACAAGATTCTTATTAAATTATCCGGTTATAATGTAGAGTATTCTAAAGTTAGCAATTTGAAAAAACAAACCGTTCAAAATGCTTATACGAGCCCTAATCCCCGTGCCGAAGTATCCAGGTTTTCTACCTCTGTGGAAGAAGAGGTTACTCTTGGCTTGAATACTAAAGTATTAGAAGCTGAATCTAATGAATTACTCAATTTTGTATCACAAGAAATAGGAATTTCGCATCTACTCAAAAGGAATCCCTTAAATCTTTCTGGGGGTGAGGTTGCAAAAGTTATCTTGGCGTCTCATTTGATACATATGCCCAAAATCTGGATAATCGATAGAACCTTAAATGAACTTGACAACCAGTCAAGAAATAGTTTTTTGGGGTTTTTGAATGATAAAAAAATACTTCCTGACACACTTGTAATTGTTATTGATTACCCGGAATTATTGGCCTCAGTAAGATTTGATGCAGTCTGGAAAGTGTCAGAAACAAAAGTAGATGTAAATCATAAAATTAAAAATTATTTAACTAAGCATGAGGATTTTTTTAGTAACGATCTAAGCATTTCTAAGACAAAAGTTTCTGATAATAAATCTGCATCACTAAAAATTGAAAACCTTAATATTTGGCGTGGAGATAAGCTAGTCATTGAAAATTTGTCTTGTGAATTTTGTTCCGGTCAGATTTCTTGGGTTATTGGTAAAAATGGAAGCGGCAAAACAACATTGTTTGAAGCACTAACAAATATAATTACGAATTGGACAGGAACAATTCAATATAATCATAATCAAAAAAAGCACCCATTAAGCGAAATGATTTCATATTCACCGCAAGAAACAGATATTGATATAACGGAAGATAATTTAATTAATGAAATTTCCTTTGCTATGGATAAGATAAAATATAATGAACAATCAAAGATGAAAGCAAAAAAATGGCTGTTAAATATTGGGATGACTGAGTATGAAATTATTAATAATACACTTAACAAAAACGGAGATAGAAAACTTGCAAGTGTATTATCTGCTTTTGCTCGAAACAAACCAATTGTGATATTAGATGAACCATCGCTTTTTTTGTCACAGAATGAAATGAATTATCTAAATGGTGCAATAAAAAATCATATCGAGCAGGATGGGATTGTCATAATAGCAACACATGATCCAAGGTTGTTTATTTAATATCTCATAAAGATTATCGAAAAGAATCCTATGCTCCAAATGGAGAAAAACATTAAGTAATCAAGAAAAAACGGCAAATTAAAAAAAGCCCCATCCCAAGACAGGGCTTTTAATATCAAGAACAGCCTTTTAAATGATTATTGATTAATGATGATTGATTATTGGTTATTTGAGGTTCCAGTTTCATATATCATATTGTCGGTGAGGCCCCCCACAGAATACAAGGCATTCTAAACGTGGTGGCAGGCGTAATTTAGTTTTGAGTTTTGAGTGTTGGATTTTGAGTTGAAAAACGAAGATTGCCGTCCCCGACCCCCGGTCCCCTACAGAAAAGCAAGTTAGCAAAAAATAGGGGATAAACTCCAAAGCAAGTAAGCACACCCGAGGGTAAACTCCAAAGCAAGTAAGCTAACATCGAGGACAAGCTCAATGGCTCCTTCGCAATGACGAAGTGAGGGATTTCACATTTTTTTTTAGCATCGTATAAAGTACGGGTGATTGTCCTGAAAGCTATCTTCAATGCAAGGAAGAGTTCCTTTGCCAATCCAATTCCCTAAAATGGACTTTAATCCGTACTATAATTGATTTCGAGTTTTCGAGCTATGAAGCTTGCAAGTACGAGTACGAAGAGTGTCAAAAGCACAATGCGAGTAACAGCGGTTAGTGTGGTAGCCGGTTGGGTTGGTGAAATCAAAAGGCCGAGGAGTGGCGGCAAGTTGTCCTGGGAAGCGGTCACCGGGCAAATGGATTGCAGATAGTAGATCATACTGATTTTCTTCATAAGAGGAGGCAGGAACGGATTGGCACTTTCCCACAGTAAGACCACGGCCGTAGGTATAATGGGATTGCGGAAGAGCAGGCCCACGGCCAGGAAGATGCTGCCGTAGCCTACGCACGCGAGGGCGGTGACACTTAAGTAGGCTGCGAATTGAGACCACCCCGGACTGGCCAGGAAGTCAACAATAACGCCCCGTTCGAACTGCCAGAGCATTGCCCACCATTGCAGTGCTGTGCTGGAGGTAAAGATGACTATTGTTGCCAAGAGTCCGGCGAAATACTTACCAGCGAGCAAAACCTCACGCCGCATGGGTGTAAGCAGGTAGAAATGGAGGCTCTTATCGAGCATCTCTCCGCGGAACAAGTTGACAAAGACACCCACGCAGCCAAAGAAGACGGCCAGACGCAGAAAATAGAACTGGAAGCTGGTAGCAAATACGAGTTGGGTTTGGGTCAGTGCATTGGGGTTCCTGCGATGGGTCCGGATAAGTTTGTCATCTTCGAATTGATAGGTAAAGTCAATCTTGCCATCGGTGTACCTGTAAAAGACAATACGGTGTTTTTTTCCGCCTCTGTGATAATATCGGGAATACTGCCTGTAAGGTTTACCGAGCTTCTCGATGACCTGGTCGGGGCTGAGTCCGTTTTTGATGTCATTGAACGCAGCCTGGGATATCGGATGCCTGGCTGCTTGCCGGGCCAAGCGCTGGCGCTCATGTGTGCCGTGGATTGAGTTGAACCCAAAGAGGACCACGGGAGCAAACGCGAGTAAATAGACCCATAAGCCTCGTTTTGAGAAAAAGGTCTTTTTCAGCTCCAGGCGTACGACCGATACAATCTGTCCAAACCACAGCTTTATCATAGGGACATCTTCTCCTCGCTGCCGATGAGGTAATCATATACAGAGTTGACATTGTCGTCGGCCGGAGTAACGCCCTCGATATCAATGCCGTTTACGGCAAGGTGATTTAACAATCGATAAAACCGGTCGGCATCACGCGTTGTTATGAGCACACCACTGCCTTCCGTGAGGAACTGGGCTTCTACGACATATTCATGCTCAAAGGCCCTGGAGGCCAGCACACTGGGCTGCTTACAGTGTATCAGTATCTTCACGGGGCGCTCTTGAATCTCACTCCTAACACCCTGTATCTGTCCTTCGGCCACCACATAGCCCCCACTCATGAGCACAACCTGATCAGAGATCATATCGACCTCGTGCAGGACATGGCTGGATACAAGCACATGGCGGCCTTCGGTTGCATAGCGTCGAAAGAGTTTGATTGTTTCGGCCCGGACCAGGGGATCAAGACCGTTCAGGGGTTCGTCGAGAATCAGCACACGGGGATCGTGTGCCAGTGCCTGTGCCAGTCGGATACGCTGTCGCATGCCCTTGCTGTAACCGGCGACCCTGCGCCCGGCAGCGTCACTGAGGCCGACTTGTTCGATGACCTGGTCGGCGAGTTGTTTACACTTAGCGTTTGAATAGCCGAACAACCGCAGGAAGGAATAAATAAATTGAAATCCGCTTAGCCCTTTGGGAAAGGCGTCGAATTGGGTGGCGTAACCTACTAATCCAAAGAGCTTATGGGATTGGGTTGGGGCTATCCCCAAGATTCGGATTCGGCCCCGGGTGGGACGCAGGAGACCGGTCATAAGATTCATAAGCGTGGTTTTGCCTGCACCGTTGGGACCGACCATGCTTGTAATTCCGGGCGGCAGGGAAAGTGTCACCCTATTAACACCCAGGACTTCGCCGTAAAACCGTGACACATTATCTAAGGTAATCAGATCGTTTTTCATTTGACCACCTCAAAAGCCCGGATTCGTTTTGCGAGCAGCCACAGACAAAGTGCACAGGTCACGCCCAGGACCGTCCAGGCCTCGTTGACCGATAGATCGGTACTGGAGCTGCTCCTGAAGAGGTCCGACCAGATGGTACGAACCACCTCCATCAGATTAATAAAGGCGCCGTATTTTGTGTCTGTTACATTATTGATGGCAGCACCAAAGCCGGCTCCGGCAAAGAAGACGCCCAGAATAAGAGCCCCGGCTGCGATTTTCCATTTTACCCAAGCAGAGAGTGCAAGGGCGATGAGCGAGAGAACAACTATCCATATCCAAAGTCCAAGCACAATCGAGCCGGCCAGCCAGGCATTAGTCCGCGCCCAATCCCATCCTACGCAACCGGTCTGAATCATGTAGAGGGCCATTCCGGGAATCCAAGTGATCAGTGACAGCAGCAGGAGCAGGACCGTCATTTTGCCGGCCACGTACTGGATACGGGAAAAGGGACGGCTGAGATACAGGAACATCGCCCCATTGGCAAGGTCCGGGGCAACCAGGCTCGGCCCTACAAAGGTTGTCAGCAGGAAGGCCAGGGACCCCTGGACTACACAATATACATTAAAGAACTGACCATCGATCGGCGGCATGGCCGCGGATTGTAAACGCAGGGCGGCCAGCAGCGGGCTGTTGTGGCTGAGGTAGATGAAGACTGCACACGAGAAGGGATAAAACATACATGCCGACAGAAAGAGGACCAGGAACCTGGATTGAAACAGACGCGCATAACTGTAACGTGCCAAGATGAAAAAACGGAACCAAGGCGTTGTTCGCTTGCCACTGTAGTCTTTATATGTTTGTTTATAGACCGCCATGTCAGGCCTCCATCGCCGTGAGAAAGATGTCTTCGAGGGTATCCCGTCGGTAGTTCAAACGCCGTAACAGCATGTCTTGTTTGGCTGCCACCCTATAGATTTCACGTAAATCAAAATTCTCCGGCAACACCATCTTAAGACGTCTGCTGCCGTGGATAGTACATGTACAGCCGATCTCGGTCAAGGCCTCAGCCAGACCGGCATGATCGTCGGAGGTCTCTATTTCTACGAAACGCTGATTGACGCTACGTTCCCGAGCGAGGTTCGCATAATGAACAATACGTCCCTGCTTGAGGATGAGCACCTCTTCACAGGTCTCTTCCACGTCGCGCAGCAAATGGGAGCACAGCAGGACATGCATTTGGCCCGAATCTCTGATGTCACGGATCAAACGAAGCATACGCCGGCGTGCGCTGGGATCGAGGCCATTGGTCGGCTCGTCAAGGATGAGCAGGCGTGGTCCATGTACAATGGCCTGGGCCAGTTTTACCATTTGCTTCATACCCACTGAATACGTACCCAGCTTGCGGTAGCGTGCTTCGCCGAGACCCACATAAAACAATACCTCATGCGCCCGTTCCAGCGCCGACTCTGCCGGCAAACCCGACAGCTCACCCATCATGCGTACAAACGCCACTGCCGTCATGTCGGCGATAAAGGAGTCATTTTCGGGCATATAACCGACCAGGGCAGTAACCTGCTTTTTGTGGCGTCGAATATCGTGTCCCAGTACTCGGCCCGTTCCCCTTGTAACCGGGTAGAAACCAAGCAGAGTCAGGATCAGGGTTGACTTGCCGGCACCATTAGGCCCGAGCAAGCCAATGGTGCGTCCGGAAAGCTCGACGGTAAGGTCCGTGAGAATCTCACGTTTACCCAAACAAACCGACAAATTGGCTAATTCCACAACAGTCTGCAATGATTCGATCCTTTAATTAATCAGTGTCATTACGATAGTAGCCGGGGGTAGTCTAAGATTATTTCTGTAAACTGACATTTCCCATATTAAAAGCATAGCTACGCCGTTAAGCCTAATTTCCATTAGAATATCAAATCCACTCGAAAAGTAAAGATTTTTGATTTCATTTCGAGGATATTTCAACCACAATAATCGCAAAAATAAGTATTTTGCAGTTGATTATCAATGTTATGACACACCCTTTACCATTGTCTTCTGTTCCTAGCACGACGCACTCACCAGAATGACACCACGAATGTTGATTTTGCCAAAGTCGAATCCGAATAAATGTCAATATTTTGCGAAAATATCAGGATTTTTTGAAAATTTCGGATTGAAATCGGATTTAGTACCCGGATGAAAAGAAATATATCAAACAGAATAATGTTTTAGGCTTCACGTCCCTGTGAGGATGATGGTATTATAGACAAGATGAAACATCTCTCTTCATTACTGACAATGTTTTGTCTCGTATGGCCTTGTATAGCTTCCGAACAGCCAACATGGGTGGAAATCGAAAACACTGTATATGGAGCCAAGTCTGACGAGAGAGGACCAATTGGTGGTGGAAACGGCTATGTGAACATCATTGTCAAGGGTGATTACATTGTGAAAGACCTGGACGAATTGCTTAAAGCGTTGTCAAAAGCAAAAGCAGGGCAGACTGTCTTCATCCCCGCAGATACAGTAATCGACCTGACTGCCCGCATCTACATCGAGGAGGTCGTGCTCGATGTCCCCCAAGGCGTTACCCTGGCTGGTAATCGCGGACATGGCAGCTCCAAAGGTGCGCTCTTCACAAGTGATGCACTAAAGACGCCGGTTATGATTCGTGCAAGTGGGCCGGATGTACGCATCACGGGCTTGCGTATTCATGGGCCTAATCCCAAGCGATACATGGAACATCATCGCCGCTCATTTGGCGAAGGTGGTGAGGGACATAAATACTACTACAAACTCCCCACCTCGAACGGCATAACAACCAAGTATCCCCGTCTTGAGGTGGATAACTGTGAGATATCCGGTTTCTCCCACGCGGGTATTTACTTAATGACAGCCGAGGGACATCATATCCATCATAACTACATCCACCATTGTCAATACCAGGGTCTGGGATATGGCGTATGCCATGACACGGCATCGTCATTGATAGAACACAATTTGTTCAATTGGAATCGGCACTCAATCGCAGGCACAGGAAGGCCCGGAAACAGTTACGTGGCTCGGCATAACATCGAACTTGGGATCTCGCTGAGTCATTGTTTTGACATGCACGGGGGACGTGATCGAAAGGACGGTACGGACATCGCTGGAACATCGATCGAGATATATAACAATACGTTTCGATCTCAGCAAACTCCCATTGTGATTCGTGGTGTACCGGAGGACAAGTGTGAAGTACGCCATAACTGGTTTATGGAACACAGCGGATCCTTAGAGGCCGTGCGCTCGTCCGGTAAGACTAAAGTGTTCAGCAACGCATACACCAATGAGCCGAAGGCGGTGAAGTGACATTTTTATTATCGCCTTGCTGCTTTAACGTCACTTTCTGATCTTTTCAGGATTCCGTTCGATTGCACGGAAGCCCTGATCACGGCGTAGTGGGATAAGCATGCCGTCGCTTTTCTCAAGCCATTCAAACATTCGGCTGTTGAGTTGTGTAATCAGGTCCTGATGTTCCGGGCTATCGATGAGGTTGGTCATTTCATCCGGATCGTTTTTCAGATCGTAGAGTTCATCAATATCCCAGATGCCGTGATAGTGTATATATTTGTAACGATTGGTACGGACGCCGTGGGTGGTTGGGGTATGGGGAAAGTTACGTTCCCAGTAATATTCATAGAAAGCGGCATCACGCCATGGAATCTTTTTGCCCTGCAGGACGGGCAGGAATGGTTGTCCATCCATACGTTCGGGGATTTTAAGGCCGGCTATATCCATGACGGTTGGGGCGATGTCAATGTTCTGGATAAGCTCTTCAACAACTGAACCAGATTTGATCATGCCGGGGCACCAGGCCAGGAATGGTACACGCATTGATTCTTCATACATGTGACGTTTGTCGATAAGTCCGTGTTCGCCAAAAACGAAGCCGTTGTCACCCATATACATGACGAGGGTATCTTCCGCGAGATTGTTGCTTTCGAGATACTTGATAACGCGACCTATGCTTTCATCGACGCTAAGCAGAGTTTCACAATAACGACGGTAAAAGGTATCAAAGTCCATCTGGCCGTGATACATATGGTCAACACCGTGCCAACTGTTGCGTTGTTCTTTGACCCATTGAGGTTTGCCTTTATAGTTTTCTTCGGTATTTGCCATGCTCTTTGGATATTCGAGTTTGACATCATCGTATTTGCCATGGTGCCGTTGGGCGGGCTCGAACATTGCGTGGACGGCTTTATGAGAAAGGTATAGAAAGAAAGGTTTATCCTGCTCGCGGTCGTTCTTGAGCCAATCGAGAGCGTAGTCGGTTAGTAGATCGGAGACGTGGCCCTGGCGTTTTACTTGTTTGCCGTCAACGTTGAAGGTAGGATTGGAATAGACACCCTGGCCTTTAAAGCTGACCCATTTGTTAAAGCCGGGACGTGGTTCATCGCTGGCGTGACCCATGTGCCATTTGCCCATGAAGGCGGTTTGCCAGCCGGCTTTCTGAAGGTCCTGTGGAAAGAAGCGTGTACCTGCCGGTACTCGTGTATTATTGTCAACGACACCGTGTCTATGTGCAAATTGGCCGGTGAGGATACTAGCGCGGCTGGGCGAGCATAGAGCCGTTGAAACAGTGGCATTTTTGATATAAGCACCTTCGCGAGCCATACGATCCATGTTTGGAGTCTCAAGAAATTTGGGCTTGTTAAGAAAGCCCATGAAATCGTAACGATGGTCGTCACTGAGAATAAAGATGACATTTCGGAGTTTTTTACGTGCATTGAACGAACGACGGGCAAATGCACAGCCGACAGCAAACGGAAATGCAGTTGCAGCCAGGCCCAGTGATTTAAGAAACTGTCTGCGATTGGTTGTTTTATATGATTTTATCATCACGACCACCTTTGCTTAAGCATTTAACGAGACTGAAATTTATCACGAGAGCATTCCATGCTACTATTAATTTCCCTTAATTCCTTCATAATTACCCCCCAATAATGCCAAATAAATGTTTTTTTGTAAAGTACTTAATAACAACGATGAGGGCAGCCAAATAAACGTACGCCGTCCTTGACTTGCTTGGACATAGGGAAAAACAAGACAGCTCATGAACTACTCGATATTTGTGTGTGATAGATAGCTTCAGATTGAGTTGCAATATGCTGGAATTGATCACAAAGTCACATCTTTCATGAGCTGAAAAATACCGTGATTTCCAGGTGACTGTTTATATATTCAATGTTGAAGGACGATTGTGGAATTGTCTTATCATTTATGCTGAAAACGTACAGTTAGACAATATTGCTGAGAGAAGCCCTAATTTGAACAGACAATATACAATACACAAGAATTGCAAAAGATGTTAAGATGCATGGTTGAAAATATAAATCCATAGTATTACGAAAGGAAAGTTATGTCGAATTTACACACGTTGAATCGACGTGAGTTTATGCGGGTTTTTGCAGCAGGGGCGGTGGGATTGGGCCTGGGAGGTTGTCAGGGTGGCTTTACGGGGGCGGTAGAACGGCAGAAACGGCCCAATATTGTTTTTATCATCGCTGACGATCTGGGCTGGAGGGATATCGGCTACCAAGGCTCAGAAATCCAGACGCCCAATCTGGATCGCCTGGCAAAAGAGGGGCGAGTCTTCGATCAACATTATGTCATGCCCACGTGCACGCCGACGCGTGTCGGATTATTGAGCGGACGATATCCCAGCCGGTTCGGTGTACTCTCGCCGGCTTATGGGAAAATCTATGACGATGATACAGTGACCTTGCCGGGAGCGTTGACGCGCAGCGGCTACACCACGCATATCTCTGGTAAATGGCACATGGGATCGCCGCCGGAGTTTACACCGATGAAATATGGCTTTACCTCTTCGTACGGATATTTTGCCGGGCAGATCGATCCCTATACGCATCATTATAAAACAGGCGAAAAATCCTGGCACCGGAACGATGACTACCTGGATGAAACAGGACACGCCACGGACCTGATTACCGATGATGCGGTGCGCGTGATCGAGTCCAGGCACACACAGCCTTTCTTTTTGTATGTCGCATATAGCGTGCCGCACTTTCCTTTGAAGGAGCCGGAAAAGTGGTTGGCGATGTACCCGAAGATTAAGGATGAATCTCGCAAGTGGTTTGCCGCCAGTGTGACGCACATGGATGACGGTATTGGGAAGATAGTAAATGCCTTAGATAAAATGGGATTGAGAAAAGATACCTTACTTGTTTTCGTCAGTGATAACGGTGGGCAGAAAAGCTGGCACAGTGATACTGAATATAAGGGCCGCTATGCCAGTTTGCCACATACGGTGCTGGGCAATAATCTGCCTTTACGGGGCTGGAAGGGTGACTGCTATGAAGGCGGAGTACGGGTGCCGGGTTTCGTGAACTGGCCCCAGACAATCTCGGCAGGAAAAATTGAGACGCCGGTCCATATTGTCGATTGGATGCCGACATTGTGTCATCTGACGGGCTTTGAACCGAAGCATAGTCTGCAGTGGGACGGTCAGAACATCTGGCCGGTCATTACAGGTGAGACAACTCAAGTCTCGGAGCGAATCTTTTACTGGAAAACCCCCGGTGCTTCGGCCGTACGCAAAGGCGACTGGAAATTGATCGTCTCGGGAAAGAATGGTCGTAGCGAGTTGTTTAATTTAGTGCGCGATCCCTATGAGAAGAATGACCTGGCCAGCCGGGAAAGCGAGCGGGTGTTGGAATGGAAAGCCTTGTTACAACAGATAGCCTCCAGGGACCGGGAGAGGATTCCATAGGACACCAAATGTGGTTCTGGTATATAAGAGGGTAAAATATAGTGAAACAGAATAGAGTATGGATCAGCTTCTACATGTATGTCATATTAATAGCGATTGTCGGGTCCTCTCTGGATGCAGCGGTTTATCACATTGATTCGCAGGCTGACTTCGATGCCTACAAAGAGGCTGAATTCAGGGCGGGTGACACTATTCTCTTTAAGCGAGGAGCCGTTTTTAACGGCATGTTTTCTCCCGGGGGAAGTGGAACGGACAAGGCCTCCATCTGTCTCAAGACCTACGGCGATGGCCATAAGCCAATCATCAATGCGTTGGGGAAAAATACGGCCGGTATTTTTTTGAAGAATGTGGAGTTCTGGGAGATTGATGGGATTGAGATTACCAACACAGACGGGACCGATGAGGATCAAGGGACATTGTTTGGCATTTATGTATTGGCGCAGGACACAGGGGAGACTCACCACCATATCCATATTACCAACTGTCACATCCATGATGTCAATGGGAAAGTTGCCGGCAAAGGCCGGGGTGGCATTCATATCCATGTGGAAGGAGAGAAGCCGGCTAAATTTCATGATGTCCGTATTGTCGGCAACAGGATAGAGCGAGTCGGGGGCGTGGGAATTGGCAATAACTCCCCTCATGCGAAAATACTTTTTGGTACTAAGGCAGAGGGCCAACGTGCAGACTATTTCTGGACCAAGGTCTATGTAGCACATAATTTCATAGACCATACGGGCCGGAACAGCATCATAGCGCGTGTTAGTGAGGATGCCGTATATGAGTACAATACTCTGGCAAACAGCAGCCGCTACAGCACGGGCCACAGCATATTCTGCTTTAACACCCGGGGCATCAAAATCCAGTATAACGAAGTTTACGGAAATGTCGGAGAAGGTGGAAGAGACCGGGGCGCCTTTGATGCGGACTATAACTGTACCCATACTTACATTCAGTATAACTACAGCCACGACAATCACTGGTTTTGCGGCATTATGAAACGACCTACACGTTATGTGTTTATTCGTTACAATATCAGCCAAAACGACAGGGAAGGCATTTATTTCTATGGCTTTGAACGTGAACAGTCAGCCGACCATGTTTACATCTACAATAATACCCACTATGTGAGCAAGGACCTTGATGTTGAAGTATTTTGTGAGAATCGTACTCCTTTGAACTCCGTGTTTGAAAACAACATATTCTACTTCGAAGGCGCGGGACGCTGGGGGCAAAACGCCGGAGGAATCAACACGAGGTTCAACAACAATCTGTACTTCAACATTTCGCCGCATGAGTCTGATCGGAATCCTGTTGTGGGGGATCCCCTTTTTGAAGCGTCGGGTAAGGGAGGAAGCCGTATTGATATGAGAACCCGAGAATCCCTGCGTGGATATCGGCTGGCATCAGACTCTCCTTGTATTGATAGTGGGAGTGTTATTCCAGAAAATGGAGGCCTGGATATCTGGGGCAATAGAATCAGCGATAGCAAGCCCGATATTGGGGCGCATGAATGGAGCGGGATGGGTCAGCACAAATAAATAAAGCAATATACCAAATGATTATTGATGATTTACTATTGATTATTTTTGCAGAACAAAAGCCCCGTCTAAAAGACAGGGCTTTTTATGTGTGTCCGGTGTGTCGAAAGCTCTGAAATCTTGAAAAATTCTCTAATGTTTCATCTATAATTTGTATTGCCTGCTCAGGCGCTTTTGTGGTCCATGAAGCCTTCGAGCTTGCGGGCGCGGACGGGGTGCTGGAGTTTTCGTATTGCCTTTGCCTCGACCTGCCTGACGCGCTCGCGGGTAACTTTGAAGATTCTGCCGACTTCCTCCAGGGTATAAGTATAGCCGTCACCGATTCCGTATCGCAGCTTGATAATTTCGCGTTCGCGATATGAAAGTGTTTTTAGGACGACATCGATCCTGTCTTTGAGCATTTCCTGGGTGGCCGAGGCCACGGGTGAGTCGATTTCGTTATCTTCGATAAAATCTCCGAAGTAGCTGTCCTCGCTTTCGCCTATCGGCCTGTCGAGACTGATTGGGTGCTTGGATATTTTAAGGACCCTGCGGGTCTCATCGACAGTCATATTGGCTTCCTCGGCGATTTCTTCGATAGTTGCTTCTCTGCCCAGCTTCTGGTGCAGGACTTTTCCGGCGGTTCTCAGACGGCTCATCGTCTCTATCATATGGACCGGAATACGAATCGTTCGTGCATGGTCGGCAATCGCACGGGTTATCGCTTGTCGAATCCACCATGTCGCATAGGTGCTGAATTTGTATCCCCTGCGATACTCGTATTTGTCCACGGCTCTCATCAGCCCGGTGTTGCCTTCCTGGATTAAATCCAGAAAGCTAAGGCCCCGATTGCGATATTTCTTGGCGATGGAAACGACCAGTCTGAGGTTTGCGCTGGAGAGTTCCCGCTTGGTGTTCTCATACTGGCTGAAGACCCTGTCCAGGACGTTCAGGTTTTTGTTGAGCTGTTTCGGCCTTTCCATAACCAGCTCGATCAGGCCGGACAGCTCCTGCTTCATCGAAAATATATCTTCTTCGGTTATCTGGCTGTTCGGGCCTGCTGCAATAGCCTGCTCTAACTGGTGCATTTTACTGCAGATGCCGTGGAGTTTATTTTTGACCGGCTGGATTCTGCTGGTTCGCAGGCTTAGCTCTTCGAGCAGTGTTGCGATTTTTCGTTTGTTTCGACGTATCCATTTAAATGTGGCCCTGGCTTCCTTGCTGCTTTGGTGAGTGAGAGTTTTCTTAAACAGGTCCTGGTTGATTTTAAGCAGCTTATCTACGGTACTGATGTTCACGAGGAGCCGCTTTTTTATTACACTTTTGGTGAGACTATATGCCGTGCCGACTTTGATTGTTCTGTCGAACGACATGGTGCCGTTCTGTACCTGTTGTAATAAATCGAGAGAGTTCCGGGAGCAGTAGTCGCATTGAAGCATTTTCCTTCTAAAGGTCATTCTCGCTATTTCAATTTTTCGCGCGAGAGCAATTTCGGACTTTCTCGTCAGCAGGGGTATCTGGCCCATTTGAGTCAAATACATGCGAATAGGGTCGTCAATTCTGCGAGAGTTGTCTTCGCCGACCAGTTGCTGTTCGAGCAACACGTCTTCTTTTAGATGCTGATCTTTGTCATCTTCGTGCTCGTCTTCCTCTTTATCTTCATCGGCCGTATCGAATTCCCCTTCTTCATGGGCTTTAGCGGCCTGATAGGATTCTACATCATCTTCATCGAACAGCCTGACACCCATTTCATCGAGGCTTGCCAGGAGGCGGTCGAGACGGCTGGCGCTGATGGCATCGTCGGGCAGGTCGTCGTTCATCTCCTCATAAGTGAGAAAGCCTTTTTTCTTGCCCTTTTCGATCAGCAATTTTATCTGCTGCTCTGTGTCTTTGATATTGCCGCTGCCCGGGAGAGGCTCGTCGATTTCGACTTCAATGTCTTTATTTTTTTTATTGGAGGTGGCTTTTTTAGCTCTCTTTGTTCTTTTTTTTGTCACACTTCGTTTTTTTGTCACAATTGCACCTTTGTATATGTTTTGAAAATCAATCAATAATCACATAGAACGCAAATTCAAATCGTCCTCACTCCTGATGGAATCCGGACACTTTGCTATGTATATTATTTTTACGGCTCTTTGCCGATGTTTGTTCACTATACCATACCCACATTGTGCGGGTTTTCCTTTCCGGTATTTTCATAGACTTTGCGCAGAAATTGCTTCTGGTCATCTATTGTTTTAATGAAACTGTTTTGTTTCTGCTCCCGGTGGCGCTCAATAGCATCGAGGGCGCCTTTAAGGCGGGCCTGGAAGTTTCCTTTTTCCTGTCCGGTCTGGCTTAATTCGACAAGAGAATTGCCAAGCTCAACGGATTCGGTTTTGGCCAATATCTCTGCAAGCGAAGTATTGACATCGGTATTGAGCGCTTCAAACAATATCTCTGCGATTTGTTTTAATATCGGCACATCGAAGATGTCCGGCGTAATTTTTTGTTTAAAAATCTCAAAGAGATTGGGTTCGTTGAGCAATACTTCCAGGACCTCTCGCTGGGCAGTGGCGAAGAGGCCGCGGCCATAATCTATTGGTTGGGTTGTTTGCTTTTCGGTATTATAGCTTGAGGATCTCTGGGCCTGCCTGAGCCTTCTTTTCAGCTCATCATTAATTTGCCTGGTATCAAGGCCGATGATCTTCGAAACCCGGTTAACTATCAAACCACGGTCTATCGGTGAGACATTGCCCGCCCACAGCGCGGTTGCTATGGTCTGCAAGTACTCTTCAATCGCCGACCTTTTGCCGGCAAGGGTATCTTCGCTGCCGATACCGGCCGTTAATCTGTTCCACTTGAACTGGAAGACATCGACAGCATCGTTCAAGAGCTGTTCGAAGCGTTCTTTGCCGGCGGCCAAAAGAAAATCGCACGGGTCTTTACCTTCGGGGACCGAGGCAAGCCTTATATCTATGCGCTGTGCCAGACAGACATCCAAAGCCCTGTTTGCGGCTTCAAGGCCGGCGACGTCGCTATCGAAAAGCAAAATTACTTTTTTAGCATAGCGGCGGAGGATGCGTCCGTGGCCGGCAGTGAAACTTGTTCCCAGGGTTGCTACAATGTTGGTACAGCCGAATTGGTGCGCCATTATGCAGTCGGTGTAACCTTCGACGACAACAGCGGTTCCGGTCGAGACAATCTGATGGCGTGCCTGCTCGAGGCCGTAGAGCGAATTGCTTTTGTCGAACAGTGGGGTCGCCGGGGAGTTTATGTATTTTGCACCTGAATCGTCCAAAGTCCGTCCGCCAAAGCCGATGACCCGGCCGGTCACATCGGTAATTGTAAACATCAGGCGATTTATGAACTTGTCCTGATTTTGGGCGGTGACGAGGCCCGCGGGTTCCAGGAGCTTGATCTGTGCATTTTTTTCCCTTGCGGTGCTGAGTAAATCATCGGGCGAAGCTATTGCCAGGCCGAGCTGCCAATTGTTTATGCTTTCGGAGGTTATCTGCCTCTGGGCGAGGTAGTCGCGGGCATACTTACCCTTTTTTTCATCCTGTAGGTTTTGCCGGAAGTAGTTAGCGGCCCAGGCGTTGACCTGTGCCAGTTTGTTCGGGTCGATTTCCTGCGAGGGTGTTTGGGCCCGGCCCGGCCTTTGGGAAGATTGGACAGGTTTTAGCTTTATGCCTGCACGCTCGGCCAGCCTCTCTATGGCCTGAGGGAAAGTAAGGTTCTCCCGCATCTGGAGAAATTTGAAGACATCGCCGCCGGCGCCGCAGGCGAAGCATTTGAATATCTGCTTGACGGCGTTGACGTTCATACTCGGGCGATTGTCATCGTGGAATGGGCAGAGCCCGACCATCTCCCGGCCCTTTCTCTTTAAGCTCACATGTTCACTTATGACATCTACGATGTCATTGGCCTGCTGAACCTGAATAACCGTACTATTATCAAACATCCCTGCCATAAAGCTTTGGCTCCGCCAGGTAACAGGCGGTTTGTGATACCCCTCCGAAAACCCGATTACAATGGGTACTCCTTCTAAAACTGATAAATAATTACCATCCAACTACCTAAATATAGTCATAATCGGCCAAAAGTCAAGTCGGCCGGCAAAAAGCCGTTTTTAATGCTGTTAAAACGCATTTGTGGCTAATTGGACATTTGGTAATTCAGACTAATGATGGTGATAGCACTTAGTGTTTTGTGTTTAGCAGACAGGCCCAGTGGTATGAAATTCCTTATACAAATACCAGATAAATCATAAAACCAAGATAAACCAAAATCCATATTTTTGCGGCACGCTCGAATTTTTGATATGTCATTTTCCTTAATAATTTGTTACTTAGCATAACAGAAACAGGTAAGCATAAAAATACCCAGCCTATCCCGGCCAAAACGTCGCTTAAATAATGTGCCCCTAAAAATATTCGCGAAAAACAAACCATTAACGCCACGAAGACTAAAATACATTTCACCAGGGTATGGAATCGTCCTTTATATTCTGCATAAAAAAGAAAGGGCAGGGCAAGTGCCATGCTTTTAGTTGAGTGGCCGGAAGGCATCGATGGAGAGCCCGAACGAGTAAAGAAGCTTAGCTCATTAGCATATTCATGAATCGGACGGGTGCGATTGAATATTTCTTTTAGTATGTCGCCGGAAATACCCGCGACGGCGAAAGAAAAGATTATCAACAGGAACACCTGTCTTGACTTTTTCAAATGGGTATATTTCAAAGACAGTGCCAGATACAACATATATATAAACACAATGACAGGCATCCCGTATTGTGAAGAGAGCCGATTAATGATAAGCAGGCCGTTACCAAAATTAGAATTGTTTAAGGCAAATAAAATATGCCTGTCCGCTTCAACCTGAAACCACAGAAAAAGCGAGATACTCCAGGATATTAAAAATACAATACTAAAGCTAATCCATTGCTTTTTGGATGTTTTTTGTATCAAATCATCGCCGGATAATTTGAGCTGGTCGTTGTCACTCACAACTCGACTCCTTCTTATATATCCATCTAATTATAATCCTATATGGTTTTTGGGAACTTAATTAAATGTCGGCAAAAGACAATATGATTGCTTAATATTTGAAGTCTTTTCCATATTGCATATTAATTTCATGAAGGTATTCACCTGCTTTATCGTCAGACCGGTTTTCTTTCCAGAGTTCGATTATTTGACGGGCGATTGCTTTTGAGTCTTTTTCTTTAATATTGTAGAGAGAAATCAACAGTTTCAAATTTTTTATCTGGCCAAATGCGCTGTGGAAAATGTAATGAGGAGAGTGTCCATGTCCAAATGAAAGAGTATTTACTATGTGCCACTGCGGATTTTCTGTTGAAGCAATGCCATGAAGCTTTGAAAGATATGTCGGTTCAGTCTTATCCGAATATTTCAGAAACCAATAATACTTTTGGGTTCTAGATATTCCGGTGTTGATATCGATATACTCTTTCCTGCACTGAATATTTGTCCAGGGATGTATGAATGAGAATATGAAAGGAAATATTAGAATTAAAATAATAAAAGCGAGTAGGATGATACAGTTTTTTTTTCATTTTGTGATACATATTTAATGTTTATTAGTATAAGGGTATTATTATGGAATTATACTATCTTGCTGAACAGAATTATCTTTAGAGGTGTCATCAATGCTTTGATCCGTTTGTTCCGGGAATCCAGATGTTTTGCGTTTACTACCGAACTGCCAGAAAGACCGACCGAAGATTGCCGAAATTGTCCCGAAGATTAAACCAAAGATAATTATTACTGAAATAGGTGGGACATATCTTCCTCCTTTGGCAATGCCAAGTATTCCAATGACTATGCCTAAAAAAAAGCCGCAAATAAAATTACGAAATATTTTTCGCGACCAAGAATTAAGATTTCTATTCGCCATCATTTTTAGAATTTATTACATGCAATTAGTGTTCAAATTTATATGGTTTCCTAATAAAATATAATCATTATGGGCTGACTCGTGCTATGTAGTGAAGATCTACTTCGTAGAGCAGCAAATCCATTCTATCTCTTCTTCTGTATTTTTCTATTTTTATGCCTTTGTAGCTTCGTTAATGATCCCACGCATAAATTCGGCGGCTAATTGAGCATTTTTTTCTGCAAATTCGATGCCTACTGTTTGGCCATTTACTTTCGGCAGCGGATGACACAATTCATAACTTAGATAGCCGGAATATCCAATCTCATGCATTGCCCGAATGAAAGGTGTATAGAATTCAGCGCCTTTTATTTTGCCATTTTTATCCCTATCGTATTCACCACCGAAATGGGACAGGACCTGTAAATTACCTACGGCTTGGGCAGCTTTCCGGATATTTTCAGGACGTTTATCCACCATAATCGGAACATCCAATGAGACTTTCAGGCTTGTGGAATTGACTTGTTTGACCATCCGCAGCACGTCTTGGTAACTCCAGATAACAGGAGCATGATTCTGTAATGCCAAGATAACGCCAGCATCTTCGGCATATCGTGCACATTCAGCCATGCCTTCGCGACACCAGGTCCATATTTCTTCTTCGGTAAATTTCTTATGGTTATATTTCCAGTTATCCTTTGCGATGGTGTATTGCGCCAGTTGCGGATGTTTTGTAACACCCGGCCAGGCCAGAAACATCCGTAAAGTCCTCGCACCCAAATCCGATGTCATTCGAATCAGCTCTTTAACATAAGCAATCTGACACTCTCGGTATTCCGGGATCGGACTGCTGAAATCGTTATTGGCCGCAACTCCATGAATTTCAATACCTTCTCCGTCAGAGAAAGAGCGAAGTTCCCTGCAGCGTTTTTTTGGCCAGTCGAGTGGATTGCCATGAGGACGCTTTCCATCAATCTCAATCCCTTCATAACCATAACTTTTTGCTCGTTTAATCATCTCTTCCAAGGAAAGGGCCTCTCCGCGATACCAAATCCCAAGAAATGTGATGCTGTACAAACCAACCTTCATATTCGACTTTTTCTTTTGAGCCCCCTGAGAAGTGCCGTTGACATTTGCCAGAAATCCAGCAGTGGCGGCCAGCGAAGCGCCCATAAATTGTCTTCGATTAATTTCAATGCCTTCTTTCATAAAATTATCCTCCTTTTTTTAATCCGGTTCAGTTTGGAAAGCATAAGAACTGTTTATTTGTTTTTCGTATAAGAACAAAGGTGTACGGTTCACAATCTACATTACTTCCTTGGTGGCTAAAATCAAAGAACATCCGCATGCCGAGGGTATGTTAAGATGTGGGAGGGGGGAAAGGCAAGGAGAAATTTTCGTGAGCAATATTTCGATGGTCGTGGTTTTGTCTGGTTCTTTTATAAAAGTCTATAACAACACAAATTATGGTAAATTAAAATAATCCACCGAAACAATGATAATATCGTAGAAACTATGGTAGAAGTATGAAATGAAAACGTTGTGGGAAGATTCCAACTATTAGGAATCTTTCGTGGACTCCGGCGTCTGGGGTTTTTCCGGATGCTCTGACTGAGGTTCCTTTTTCAGGCCTTTTTCGCGTTGAATCGCGTCGTATATTTCTCTTCGATGAACCGGTATCTCCTTCGGGGCCGTTATACCCAAACGGACCTTATCACCCCGTACATCGACGATAATAATCTCAACATCATCACCGATCATAATCGATTCATCTCTTTGCCTGCTTAGAACCAACATTGCTAACTCCTTTTGTCGACTGGTTTTACTACCGTATATTACGTCATTTCAATTCAAGTGTTCATCCAATTGCTTATTAACACAGCTTTAATTTCTCTAACTTTTCTTTTTCCTTAGCCTAAAAACCACATTTGGCCAAAATCTTAACACAATATATTTCGGCTAATTTACAGCCTATAAATAACCATTTTTGATTTTGTTTGTGGAATGATGACGCGATATAGGACTAAATACCCATAAAGTCTTATGCTATATGAGCTTATAGAAGTACAAAGGGTTAAAAAAATGATGTATTGTATTTTCCATATGCGGGAAATTCTACTATTTCATCTCATGTTTGCGCCAATAGTTGTAACGAATAGCCATCCAATAGCCGGCAATTGAGCCTAATGTACCCAAAGCCACTATCTGCACGGGCAATATGGAAATAACCGAATTAACAAAAAAAGCTGAGGGCCACTCCTGAACAAAATACTGCAACACATCCTGTCTGGCATAATTACTTACTGCAAAGATAGTTAGAAAAACAGTGGCAATTGCCGGCCATATATAGCTGACATCGAGAAATTTCTTGACAATAAAAGCTGCAACTCCGAACGAGATAAATACAGCAAAGACAATCTGCCCTACGGACGGCTGAGCCATAATCGCACCCAGTTTGGGATCTGTCAGCGAAACGTCCTGGGCAAACATTCCAATACAAAATTGGGCTATGAAAACTGAACCGGCCAGAGCAATTATTGCGCTTAGGTACTGAGTAGGTTTAGAGTTAGATGTTTTTTGTTTTGCCCGAGACCTGGGACTTGAAATGATTTTCTGACCTAACAGCACGCCGATGAAACCGGCGGCAACAAGAACAAGCCAGAAAACAGAATCCCATTTAAAAGCCGTAAAAATTGCCTGGCGCTGTTCGGCGGATGGATAAAGCTGCATCAAAGAAGTCATGCTGCCGGAGCGCACAGCCCAAATTGTCAATCCCGATGGTACAGCCAGGATGCCGATTTCTCTGCCGTGCGGCCAGGAAACAAAATAGGCAAGAAGACCGGTTAGAAACGCCAGAACCACCAATGTTATCGCTCCGCCAGTACTTATATCGCTGGCTCGCACAGCATTGATGGGCCCGTTTGATGAAGCTAACGGCCAGGCAAGGATACCTATCAAAACCACCCCTATCGCGGCCGCAGCAGCAATTCGTAACCTCATTACCACAGATAATTCCATAAGTTAGCTTCCTTAATTATGCCGGTGATAGAGTATCATCAAAACAAAATCAGGTCAATAATATATTTATATCACTTTGAGATACTCCCTGAACATACCAATAATCGCAGGGATTTCCCTTGACGGATAGGCAGGTAATTTGGTATAGATAATATTAGTGAAGTTTGTGCCCGCACAGGTGGATATCTGTTGATTTTGTTCTTCCTGTGGGTACAATTCCTGTAGTGTTCCAAGTAGAGGAGGATGTATCGTGTGTTATGCAAGGCATAAAATTCCAGGTCAGAGCTTTGTATTTCATTCGGCGAATTTAAATTCATATATCTCTTCAATCAGCAATTTATCTTTTTCAAAACAATGCGTGTTTTCGTGCGTCAACAAAGCAAAGTTATTTTAACTTTTTTCTGGAGGACTAATTATGTGTAAAAAAATGATTTATTTAGCTGCTGTTGTTTTGGTTCTGGGGCTGGTTAGTAATGCTTCGGCAGAGCTTGTTGCACAATGGAAGCTCGATGACGGTGCCGGCACGACCGCACTGGATGCAACGGGCAATGGCAACGACGGAACACTGGAAGACAATCCGACAGTTGTCGAAGGGCAATTCGGACAAGCGCTCGCATTTGATGGAAGTCGCGTCGTAATCGGCGCCTCTGATTCGTTAACCGCCAACCTGTTCCAGGGATCATTTACGCTGACTGCCTGGATTAACCCTTCGCGAACCGGCAACACGTGGCAGCAGATTTTTCGGTCGGTTAGAGCGTCTGACACAAATGACACGCTGTTCCTTAACAACGATGGGAGGCTTTCATGGCGTGGTCGCGTTGGCACAGCTTGGGCGGGAGGTATGTGTGAGACAGCCCCGGGTGTTGTTCCCGCCAACCAATGGACACACGTCGCAGTGACTGGGGATGGTACGAACTTTCGCATCTTCGTCAACGGGGCCCTCACGCAGGAATCAGCCTTTCAGACAACAGATGGCGATAACGAGACTTATTACATTGGAGGTGATATGAATTTTGGTGAGTCCTATACGGGTATGGTCGACGACTTGCGCATTTACAATCACGTGATGAGCGAAGGTGATGTCAGGGCGAGCATGGAGAACCAGGGCGGCGCCATCGTCAAGGCCTATGGAGCCGATCCGAGCAGCGGTACACTTCACGAGGACACATGGATAAGCCTTGGCTGGCGTGCCGGGGATTTTGCCGCCTCGCACGATGTGTACATAGGTGACAATTTCGATGCTGTCAGCGAAGGCGCCGAAGGCACGTTCATCGGCAACCAGGCAGCAACCTTTATTGTTGCCGGCTTCCCTGGTTTTGCTTTTCCGGACGGCCTTACTCCCGGAACAACTTACTACTGGCGGATTGATGAAGTCAACGACACCGAGCCGAACAGCCCGTGGAAAGGCGATATCTGGAGCTTTAGTATTCCTCCCAAAACAGCCTACTTACCCAACCCGGCTGATAGTGCCGAGTCTGTAGCTCTGGACGCAAAGCTTAGCTGGACACCAGGTTACGGTGCGAAGTTACATACTGTGTACTTCGGCGACAACATTGATGATGTCAGCAATGCAGCCGGTGGTCTTCCTCAGGGAGTTGCAACCTATTCTCCCGGCACACTTAAAATGGCCAGGACTTATTACTGGCGCGTCGATGAGTTCGATATTGCAGAAACGCATAAAGGTGACATCTGGAGCTTTACTACCGAAGGCGCTGTTGCGGCTCTCAACCCGGCTAATGGTGCTGTGGATGTAACACAAACACCTGTTCTCACATGGGCACCGGGATTTGGGGCTTCACATGAAGTCTATTTTGGCGCCGATGCAGCCTCTCTGGAATTAAAAAGCAGCGGCAATCTTGGCTCCGAGAGCTATGACCCCGGACAGCTTGAGTGGGATACTACCTACTACTGGCGTGTCGATGAGGCCAATGGCACCAACGCAGACAGCCCCTGGACAGGTCCACTCTGGAGCTTCACTACGGCCAACTTCCTTATCATTGATGATATGGAGAGCTACAACGACCTTGATGAAAGTGACCCGGCTTCTAACAGAATATATCTGGCCTGGATAGATGGATTTGATAACCCGGCTGCGAACGGCTCTGTCGTCGGTTACGCTAACCC
>JACKQG010000385.1_pt1 | contig 65063 bp, 42 predicted proteins | sample 8237621 | NCBI WGS metagenome assembly JACKQG01 (sample SAMN15677084, study PRJNA649215) | marine metagenome | biome: marine; feature: Black Sea; material: saline water; isolation source: suspended particulate matter (SPM) from the Black Sea western gyre | collected 2013-06-09/2013-06-10 | depth... | reverse complement strand
CAGGTGATGAAGATGATGATAATGACGGTTCATTAGATGAAGATGATTCAGATGACAATAATGAGTTTGTGTGTTCAGATGATGATGGCGATACTTGTGATGACTGTTCATCTGGTAGTTATGATTCATCAAATGATGGTTGGGATTATGATGGTGATGGTGCCTGTGATGCTGGTGATGAAGATGATGATAATGATAATTCTGTCGATGATTTAGATAATGATGATAATAACGAGTTTGCATGTTCAGATAATGATGCTGATACTTGTGATGACTGTTCATCTGGTACATTTAATACATTAAATGATGGTCCAGATAATGATTCTGATGGTGTGTGTAATGATGGAGATACTTCAGCTGATGGTGAAGTAGTACTATCATTTACAAATATGACAGAATCCTCTGTTGAGTTGGCTTTTACTGCAACTATGCCAGTATATGGATTCCAATTCGGTGTTGATGGTGTGACGCTCACCAGTGTTGATGCAGCTCCATTTGATGCTTCTTTTGGTACATTCGGAGTAATTGCATTCTCAATGTCAGGTGCTTCACTTCCTGCAGGTAGTGGAACATTGGCAACATTATACTTTACCCCACTTCTTGACGGCTCTTCAATTAGCCTTACTGACGTTTTAGTGCCAGGTGATGAAGGTGCTTCAATTGTAGTACATGGTCCTGTGGATGCAGGGGTTCCATCTTGTGTGAGTTCAGATTATTCATTTGACTCTGATGGTGATGGACATGGACATGGTGGTTCATCTCCATTCTGTGATGCGATCGTAGCAGATGGATGGATTCATGACCATGAAGATAACTGTCCTGATACAGCAAATGCAGATCAGTGGGATTATGATGGTGACACCGAAGGTGACGCCTGTGATGCTGATGATGATAATGATGGTGCATTAGATGACGCTGATTCTGATGACAATAACGAATTTGCCTGTTCAGATATTGATGGCGATACATGTGATGATTGTTCAGATGGTAGCTATGGTTTAGATGATGATGGATTTGATTATGATTCTGATGGTGCCTGTGATGCCGGTGACTTGGATGATGATAATGATGGCGCTTATGATGGCAATGATTCAGATGATAATAATGAATTTATTTGTTCTGACTTCGATGGTGATAGTTGTGATGACTGTTCTTCTGGTACATACGATGAAGAGAGTTTTGACGGTACGCCTGGTGATGGTTGGGATTATGATGAAGATGGTGCCTGTGATGCAGGTGATGAAGATGATGATAATGATGGTTCATTAGATGAAAACGATTCAGAAGATAACAATGAGTTCATTTGTAACGATGATGATGGCGATACATGTGATGAATGTTCTTCAGGTAGCTATGACTCATCAAATGATGGTTGGGATTATGACGCTGATGGCGCTTGTGATGCTGGTGATGAAGATGATGATAATGATGGCGCATTAGATGCTGTTGATTCCGAAGACAACAACGAGTTTGTATGTTCAGATGATGATGGCGATACATGTGATGATTGTTCAGATGGTAGCTATGGTTTAGATTCTGATGGTGCTGATAATGATTCTGACGGAACTTGTGATGCAGGTGACACTGATGATGATAATGATGGTATTGATGATGATGATGATAGTGATCCATTTGATAACTTCGTTTGTGGTGACACTGATGGTGATACCTGTGAAGATTGTTCTTCTGGTTATACTGATACCGCTGATGACGGTTGGGATTATGATGGTGATGGCGCCTGTGATGCAGGTGATTCAGATGATGATAACGATGGTGCATTAGATGAAAATGATTCAGATGATAATAATGAATTTGCATGCTCTGATACTGATGTGTATGGAACTTATGTGGGTGATGGTTGTGATGATTGTTCATCTGGTAGTTTTGATACATCAAATGATGGGTCAGATTCTGATGGTGATGGTGTATGTGATGCAGGTGAGTCATGTCAAGGTGGTGATGATAACTACGATTCAGATGGTGATGGAATGCCAGATGATTGTGATGTTGATCATGAACTCCATGGCGGTGCTAATCTTGTATCATTCTTTGCACTACCAGAAAATACTGAAGTATCAAGCATATTTGCTGATTTAGGTGATAATGCCAATGGTGTTATTGGAGAATCAGTAGTATCAGCTAACTTTGGTGGTGGTAACTGGGTTGGTAGTTTAAATAACATCGCTGATGATGGTGGCTACTGGTTGAAGGTTTATAATGATAGTGATCTTCAAACTCAAGGTTTGCCAACGGGGGCAGTAAGCTACTCACTAAATGAAGGTAATAACTTGGCATCATACTCATATGCTGTTGATCAGTATATTGGTGATGCAATACCTGCAGGGGCTCAAGCTGGCTTCTATGGTATCGCTGGTGAAGGTATTGCTGCATTAAATGTGGGTGGTGAATGGGTTGGTTCATTAGACGCATTTGAAGGTGGAAATGGTTACTGGTTAGTTGCAAATCAAGCACTTGAATTCTCATATAATGAGCCTTCAAGAGATGAATTGTCAAGAACTGTTGCCAAACAACGTAAGTTGCCTACCGTACCAACAGAATATGCGTATGCTCAATCTCAAAATCAGGCATTCTTCTTTGTTAAAGATGCTTCTATTGATGGTGAAGCCTTAGAAAATGGCGATTGGATCGTTGCATACAATGGTGATGTGGTAGTGGGTGCGCGTATGTGGAATGGCGAATATACAGATATTCCAGCAATGGGATATGAAGCAAATAACAGCAATACTGCTGGATACTCTGAAAAGGGAGGTCATGTTAGCTTCAAAGTATATGATGTTTCAGAAGGTGAGCTTGTAGATATGACCTTAAATGATGGTGAGACTGTATGGACTAATAATGCAATGACAGTTGTATCAATGTCTGATATTGTAGTGCCAACAGAGGTTAGCTTGTCTAAGGCTTACCCAAATCCATTTAATCCATCAACAACTATTAGTTATGATGTTCCTTCCGATATGGATATCAGCTTAGTTGTCTACGATGTTAGAGGCCGAATGGTTGCTGAACTTGCAAACGGAATGAAAGAACAAGGCCGTTATGACGTGATTTGGAATGCAGAAGATCAGTCAAGTGGTGTATACTTCATGAAGTTAGTTGCTGGCAATACCATGAAGACTCAAAAGATGATGTTAGTTAAGTAAAGTTACTATACATCTTAATATTATTGGATGCCGTAGATTATTCTGCGGCATCCTTATTTTTAGGAACAAATTCAATTTATATTATTAAGGGATTTGTTCTTTTATGGTGGTTTTAGAATACTTAAATTTCCACCCTGTTTATTAACAATTATTTAAAATAGGAAGAGAAAATACAATGAAGAGAGGTATGAAATATTTTACTCTATTGACGTCGTCTCTTTTGCTAATATCATGTTTTGAGGCCGATACTGCTAGCTTAGAAAAAGCAATTAGTAAAGTCCAAGATAATCAAAAGATTATGTTGCAAAAGATTGAGTCTTTAGAAAAAGGTCAACAAGGATTAAGGAAGAACTTAGCATCTAATGCCAAAGCCGCTCCTAAAAAAGATAATAAACCTAAGGATGATCCAAATAAAGTATATAACGTAGCGGTAGGAAACTCAGTTGTTAAGGGTAATCCAAATGCGAAAGTTACTATTACTTATTGGACGGATTTTCAATGACCATACTGCTCTAAGTCTGTCAGTTTGGTAGACGATGTTTTAAAAAAATATCCTAACGATGTAAAAATTGTAATAAAAAATTTCCCGTTATCTTTTCATAAACAAGCTATGAAGGCTGCTAGATACGTTTTGGCTGCAAAAAATCAAGGGAAGTACTATGAATTATATAAAAAAGTTATGGAAAATTATAGAAATTTGAAGACGAATGAAGACCTTCCTTTGCAGTTGGCGGGAGAGCTTGGATTAGATGTTGAGCAGTTAAAACAAGATGCTAGTAATCCAGCAATTCAAAGTCAAATTGACACTGAAATTTCTGAGTTAAAAAATTCAGGAATTCCACGAATGTCAGTACCTAAATTTTTAATTAATGGTAAAGAGCCTCAAGGCAGATCATTGGCTGCATTTTCTGCAGTTATTGAGTCGGAGCTTAAAAAGAAAAAATAAGACCATTTAATATTGATTAAGTATTTGTGAAAAAGCTCCAATTTATTTGGCGATTTTTCTTTTATTATCGACGAGAAAATAATAAATTATTAAGTTTTATGCAATGGTAAAATGATAGATTGAATTGAAGGAGAAGTAGTTAAAATAGAAAATTATATAATATGTATGATGGTTTTTGGATTCCAATGGATTTATGGACAGGATCCTCCTGTTGAATTTGAATTTAGCCAATCTACTCTCCAAGCATTTTATTTCTTTGACGAAGTAACCTTAAATGGCATCCCTTTAGAATCAGACGATTGGGTGGCTGCATTCAATGGTGACGTATGTGTGGGCGCGCGACAATGGGATGTTGATAATTGTGGGGGTGGTCTTTGTGACGTTCCTGCAATGGGTAATGATGGCTCTACACCAATGGCCGGCTATATGCAGATGGGAGATACCCCAACTTTTAAAGTATATGATGTTTCTGCAAATAGTTTTTTTGATGCCATTGTTTCTGAAGAAACTGACTCTTGGTCAATTAATTTTTTTTCACAGAATGACCTTCTTCGGGCAGGCTGGTTTATGAATCCATCAGACTATCAATTTAATGGCTCAGTAACTTCAAAAGTTTTTATTGATGAACAAGAAGTGGGTACTGAGTTGGATGTTCTTTCGGCGTTTATCGGTGATGAAGTAAGAGGTGTTATTAGTGGTTTAGAAGTTCCCACGGCATTAGGGGGAGGCTTTTCATTTAATATTATGATTTTTAGCAATGACATAAATAGTGAGTTGATAACATTTAAATATTATGATTCTAGTAATGGCTCAATAATTGATTTGAATGAATCAATGGAATTTAAATCTGATATGATTGTCGGTAGTGTTACGGATCCGTTTATACTTAGTGGAAATTCTATAATAGTATTGGGATGTGTTGATGTCAATGCATGTAACTATGATGAGTATGCTACCTCTACAGATGGCTCTTGTGAATATGTAGATGTTTGTGGTGTATGTGGAGGGGAAGAAGAAAATTCAGAGCTTTGCCTGAGTAATGATTTTTCGCAGATAAATAGCTTTACCATCAGCAATGTGTATCCAAATCCATTTAATCCAGTGGTAAATATTGATATTAACTGTGATGTAGCTGAACATTTAGATTTATCAATATACTCCGTAGCGGGTAAGCCATTAGATAATATTTATAGTGGGATAATTTCAGCGGGCAAATCAACATTCAGCTGGGCACCTGAGAATCAGGCCAGTGGATGTTATCTCATTAATGCTTTAATTGATAATCAAGTGAAAACAGAGAAAGTTTTATTCCTTAAGTAATATGTTGAGATTAAATAATATTGCAACTATTAATTCATGTGAGAGAAGACACAAAAATTATGTATCTGAAAGTAATAAATTCTCGTCGTTAGCAAGAATAAAAGGTGATAATTAGTTGGCAAGATTAATCAAAATTGTGATGTCCATGTTATCCCTATCATTGGGACTTTCTAGCGTTACAAGTGTAATGCCTGTTGAATTTGAGTATAATCAGTCGACAGAGCAGGCATTTTACTTTATAATTGACGCTAGTATAGATGGAATGCCTATTGAAGAGGGTGACTGGATCGCAGCGTTTAAAGGTGATTTATGTGTGGGTGCTCGTCAATGGATAGGCAGTTATACAGATATTCCGGTAATGGGTGATGATGGAGAAGAATACTCCGTAGGTTATATGTTACCTGGTGAATATCCCTCATTTAAAATTTATAAACTTTCCGAATCAATTATATACAATGCGCAGCCTTCTCAAAATGTAGGATTCCCTCAAGGCTTACTTGCTTTCTTCGAAATTCAATCATTGGATGTTATTTATGATTGTGCCAATGTATTAGGTGGACTCTCAGTTGTTGATAATTGTGGTGTATGTGATGATGATCCTTCCAACGATTGTGCAAACGATTGTATGGGCATTTGGGGGGGAGATGCATATATTGATGAATGTGGTGTTTGTTCAGGTGGTACTTCTAATCATGAAGCCAATAGTGATAAAGATGATTGCGGTGTATGTTTTGGCAATAATGGGAATGACCAAGGTTGCGGGTGTTTCTTACCACCAGCTGAAGAATATTGGTTTGATGAAGATGGTGATGGACTTGGTGCTGGAGAATCTCAAGAATATTGTTATGCCGATTTGCCTGCATATTGGGTTGATAATAATATAGATCCAGAACCCAATTGTTCAAACCCAGATGCAAATACATTTATGATCGATGAATGTGGAGTCTGTGCAGGTGGAGGTGTAAATGATTTAGGTTGTGGATGTTTTAATCCAGCCGCACTAGAATATTGGTTTGATTCTGATGGTGACAGTTTGGGTTCAGGTGATTCTGAATTTTATTGTTTACAAGATTTGCCTGAAAATTGGGTCTTGAATAATGATGATTTAGAGTCAGATTGTTCAACTAATGATACTGATTATTGTGGTATTTGTGCAGGGGGTGGACTTGACGATTTAGGCTGTGGTTGCTTCAAGCCTGCAGCAATAAAATATTGGTATGATGTAGATTTAGATGGTTTTGGGTTTGGTGACTCAGAAGAATTTTGCCTGCAGGATATTCCTGAAAATTGGGTGCCAAATAATGTTGACTTAGAAGAATTTTGCTGGAATCCAGATCCAGTTACGCCTATGATTGATGAATGTGGCGTTTGTGCTGGAGGTGGATTAGATGATGTGGGTTGTGGTTGTTTTAATCCAGCGCCACTTGAATACTGGTATGATACTGATGAAGATGGAATGGGATTTGGTGACTCAGAAGAATTCTGTTTACAAAATATTCCTGATAATTGGGTATCAAACAATGATGATCCTGAACCTTATTGTTCAACAAATGATATTGACCATTGCGGTGTTTGTGCAGGTGGTGGTGAGGATGATTTAGGTTGTGGATGTTATAATCCTGCAGCCCTTGATTACTGGTATGATTCTGATGGTGATAATCTTGGTTCTGGTGATTCAATAGAATTTTGTGCGGATGATGTATTAGAAAATTGGGTTCCCAATGGTAATGATCAATATCCAAGTTGTTTTGATAATTTTTATGATCATTGTGATGTATGTGGCGGCGATGGATCAGATGATTTAGGTTGTGGATGTTATAATCCAGCTGCACTCGAATATTGGTATGATTCTGATGGTGATGGCTTAGGTTCAGGTGATTCTGAATTTTACTGTGAAGCAGACATCCCTGAAAATTGGGTTCCCAATAATAATGATTTAGAGCCTGAATGCGCTACTAATGATACAGATTATTGCGGAATTTGTGCTGGCGGTGGGGTGGATGATGTAGGTTGTGGATGTTTTAATCCTGCTGCCCTGGAGTATTGGTACGATTCTGATGGTGATGGTTTAGGTTCTGGTGACTCTGAATTTTATTGTTTGCAAGATGTGACAAATGAATGGGTTCTCAATAATGATGATATAGAACCTGATTGTGCAACGAATGATACAGATCATTGTGGCGTTTGTGCGGGGGGTGGAGTCGATGACTTGGGATGTGGTTGCTTCGAAATTGCGCCAGCCGAATACTGTGAAGATACAGATGGTGATGGTTTAGGGAATGCTGGTGGTAACGGAGATACAGGGCCCAGTTGTAATTCAGATATATCAACATGGAGTATTAACCAAGCCGATTTTCAATTTAATGGTTCTGTAACTTCAAAAGTTTATATTGATGATGTTGAAGTAGGCAGCTCAGGAGATATGGTTGCTGCGTATGTAGGTGATGAAGTGCGAGGTGTGGTTAATGGTTTAGCGCTTCCACCATTTTTAGGTGGTGGATATTCTTTTAATATCATGATTTATAGTAATCAGGGGAGCGGTGAAGAAATTACATTTAAATATTATGCCGCAGGCTCTGAAGAAGTAATTTGTCTAAATGAATCCTTAGAATTTGTGTCTGATATGGTTGTGGGTAATGCAGTTTCACCATTTGTACTTACTGGAACTTCTTCTGGTGGTTCTGGAGATGGTAGAGTATTATATTGTGAAGATGAAGTTCCTGATAATTGGGTTGCAGATTGTTCAGACCCTGAACCAGATTGCTCATCAAATGACACAGATGATTGCGACGTTTGTGGGGGTGACAATAATGATATGGATTGTGAAGGCAATTGTTTTGGCGATGCTGTATTCGATAATTGTGGCGAATGTGATGATAATCCTGATAATGATTGTAATGTAGATTGTCATGGTGACTGGGGTGGAGTTGCATATTTTGATGATTGTGGTCAATGTTCAGGTGGTAATTCTGGACATAGTGCCAACAGTGATATTGATGATTGCGGAGATTGCTTTGGAAATAATGAAGCAAATTTAGGTTGTGGATGTGATATAGCAGGTCCTCAAAACTATTGGTTTGATTCTGATGGTGATGGATTGGGTTCAGGGGATTATGAGTTATATTGTGAAGGAAGTGAACCGTTTGGATGGATAAATAATGAGAATGATACAGAACCTAACTGTTCTACCAATGATACGGATGAATGTGGAATCTGTGCGGGTTCAGGAAGCACATGTGCATCTCCTTCAAATATAATTGCAATCGGTGGCAGAAATGAAGTTCATATAACATGGGATGTAAACTCTGAAGCATCATTCTACAATATTTATTATTTTGAAGATGGACTTATTGGCACAACAAATGAATTTACATTTACTGACCCTCCAGAAGCGGGGTTTGGCTTATCATATGATACTGAGTATTGCTATGTGATTACTTCTGTAAATAGTTTGGGTATTGAAGGTGCCCAATCTTCTCCAATTTGCGCTACAACATTACCTTATGTTTTAACTGCATTGGATCTACAAGTAGATGCTCAAGCAGGAATAATAGATGTCTATTTAACAAATTTATGGACCGTTACTGGTTATCAATTTGATATTAATTTTGATCCAGAATATTTAGATGTTGTAGATGTAACTGGACTATTAAATCCTTTTTATGGGAATGGTACAATATTGGGTTATTCAATTACTGGCGAACTCATTGAGTCCAACCCTGAAGGAGCATTATTAGTTTCTATTCAGCTTGAACCCACCCAAAATAATTTTGATGAGTTGTTTAATGTATTTTTGAGTGATATTGTTATTTCAGATGAAAATTCTGAAGGGCTTGTCGCATGTGATATGGATTTTGATGTGTCGAATGGATGTGATATTTCATCTCAATTTAATTTTGCCGTAGATTGTAATGATGATTGGTTTGGAACTGCCCTTTTAGATGATTGTAGTGAGTGTTCCGAAGGAAACTCTGGCCATATTGCTAATAGTGATATTGATTGTAATGGTGAATGTTTTGGTTCAGCTTTCGTTGATGATTGCAATGATTGTGTAGAGGGTTCTACTGGATTAGAAGAAAATTATGCTAATCAAGGATGTGGTTGTGATATTCCTGCACCAATGACATATTGTGAAGATACGGATGATGATAATTTTGGAAATCCAGGAACAGAAACAGAATTTTGTATGGCTGATACTCCTGATGATTGGGTATTAAATTGTTCTGATCCTGAACCAGATTGTTCAACAAATAATACCGACCATTGTGGTGAATGTGGGGGTGGTGGACAAAGTGATTTAGGTTGTGGTTGCCATAAACCTGGTCCTGAAACATTTTATTTTGATAGTGATAATGATAATCTGGGTTCTGGAGAACCCTCAGAATTTTGCTTTGGTGAACAACCTGATGGTTGGGTTCAGAATAGTGATGATGAATATCCAGATTGTTTTTATAATTATTTTGATGAATGTGAAATTTGTGGTGGAGATGGAATTGATAATGCCGGTTGTGGATGTTTTGAGCCTGCAGCTCTAATATATTGTGAAGATACTGATTTTGATGGACTTGGTACACCAGGTACAGAAACAGAATTTTGTTTAGATCTTTTACCATCGGGTTGGGTTTCTGATTGTTCTGATCCTGAACCTGAATGTGCGACTAATGATACAGACCATTGTGGGGAATGTGCTGGTGGTGGACAAAGTGATTTGGGCTGTGGTTGTTTTGAATTAGCTCCAATTGAATATTGTTATGATTCTGATGGTGATGGTTTGGGTGCAGGTTCATTTGTTGAATATTGCGCAGTCGATGTACCTGAAAATTGGGTTGCAGATTGTTCAGATTTGGAGCCATTCTGTTTAACCAATGATACCGATGATTGTGATGTTTGTGGTGGTGACAATTCTTCTTGTACCGGTTGTACTGATGAAAATGCATGGAACTACTGTGTAGATTGCACAATTGATGATGAATCTTGTATTTTTACTCCAGATGAATTTCATTTTTCACAATCTACTTCGCAAGCTTTTTACTTCGTAATTGAAGCCGATATTTCTGAAATATCTCTAAATGAAAATGAAGATTGGATTGGTACATTTAAGGGCGATGTATGTGTGGGAGCACGTCCATGGGAAGGCACCTTTACATCCGTTCCTGCTATGGGTAATGATGGTTCTGAGTGGACTAATGGATATTTAGTAGAAGGCGATTACCCAACATTCAAAATATTTGATGCCTCTGAAAATGCCTATTTTGAAACTGAAGCTATAAATATAAATATTCTAGAACAGTTTTCCTCAAGAGATTATGATGGATGGACAAACTTTGGTTTTTATGAAATAGATAGACTTCGTGCATTACTTCCTGATTGTGCAAATGTTTTAGATGGAAATGCATATGTTGATGGGTGTGGAGAATGTGTTGGTGGTTCTACTGGTCTCGCAGAAGGATGGGCCGAAGATTGTAATGGAGATTGTTTTGGAGCCGCATATTTTGATAATTGTGGTATTTGCTCTGAAGGTAATAGTGAACATACTGCAAATATAGATGATGCAGGTTGTGGTTGTTTTGAATTAGCAGCTGAAAATTATTGGTATGATGCCGACGGGGATAGTTTAGGTAGTGGTGACCCTGTTTCACTCTGTCAGGATGATGTAAGTGAAGTTTGGGTTCAAAATGATGATGATACTGAACCATTCTGTGCTTCAAATGATACTGATGATTGTGGAGTTTGTGCTGGAAATAATGCTGATATGGATTGTGCTGGTATTTGTTTTGGAGTTACACTAATTGATGAATGTGGTGAATGTGGTGGGGATGGTACTTCTTGTTTAGCACCTGTTGCAAATGCACAGTCAGTAGAGTTATTTGAGGATGCTCCATCGTCAATAACATTGTCAGCTTCTGATCCAAATGGTTATCCAATTACAGAGTACACCATAATTACATCACCTTTAAATGGTAGTCTATATGGTGTTGCTCCCAATTTCACATATACACCGAACCTCAATTTTAATGGTGAGGACAGCTTTACATTTACAGTTTCAACTAATCAATATACTTCTGAGCCTTCAATAGTATCTTTATCTATTATCCCTGTAAATGATGTTCCTACTGCCTATGATATTCAGAAAAATTTTGATGAAGATCAGTCTATTGAATTTCAACTTATTGGTTTTGATATTGACGGTGATGAACTATCTTTTGAAATAGTTTCTGGTCCTTATGAGGGTGAAGCATTTATTATTGGTGACATGGTATCATATACACCAAACCAAAATTATTTTGGAATAGATTCATTTGATTTTATAGCCAATGATGGGGAAGTTAATTCTAATATTGTAACAGCATCATTGATAGTACAAGGGGTAAATGACCTCCCAGACGTTGAGTTAATACCTAATCTAGAAATCTTAGAAGATGAATCGTTAAGTATTAATATAAATGCCACTGATGTTGAAGATGATTATCTTGTATATTCAGCAACTGTTGATAATAATGCATCTCTAACAGTAGAGGGCTCATTAATAACAGTAACTCCTGATGAAAACTACTACGGTGAGCTTCTTGTTTCAGTAAATGTTACTGATGGATTCGGAGTTGCTTCAGAAGAATTTTCAATAGATGTGATTTCTGTAAATGATGCACCTTTAATCGAAACAGTTCCATCTCAAATAATGGATGAAGATGAGTCAATCAGTATTAATTTGATAGCATCAGATATTGATGGAGATGAACTTGTACTGAGCGCTTCACCTTCAGATTTTGCTTCATTTAGTTTTATTGAATCTGAATTAACCATTACTCCAATTGAAAATTATTATGGCCAATTTACTGCAGACATTTTTGTTTCTGATGGTGAATATATGGATTCAACATCCTTAACTGTAACTGTAAATTCTATAAATGATGCTCCTGTACTTACTTATATTGGGGCTCAAAGCGGGGTAGAAGATGAAGCGTTCAATATTGAATTAATTGCTTCAGATATTGAAAATGATGAAATTACTTTCTCAGCATCAGCAGATGGTAATTCACAAGTTTCAATAGAGAATAATAGTTTAATAGTTATCCCAACTGAAAATTATTATGGTGACATTAATATATCTGTTATTGCTACAGATGGTTCAGCTACGGATTCTGAATCATTCGTTTTGAGTATAAATCCAGTAAATGACGCTCCAGCAATATCAATCATTAATGATATTATTATAGATGAGGACAATTCAGTATCATTTAGAATTACTGCAAGAGATATTGATAATGATTCACTTTCATATTTTGCAAGTGGTTCAGATGTGTTTTTTGAGTATAATGATGATTTAGTGACAATAATTCCAAATGAGAATTTGAGTGGCATCGTACAGGTTACAGCTTTTGTATCTGATGGTGAGTATGATGTAAGTACCACATTTGATTTGATAATAAATGAGATTAATGATGCTCCATCTATTATTTCTGAAATTGAAAATTTTGAGTTAAATCAAAATGGTGAAGACTTTATTATTGATTTAACGAATCATTTTTATGACGTTGAAAATGGAGATGACTTAGAGTATAGTATTTTTGAAAATCATCCTGCAATAATTACAACTGTTGAAGATAACAATCTATCGCTTTCAATAATTGAGAATGTAATTGGCTCTGGATTTATTACAATTACTGCAAGTGATAATATTGATAGGGCAGTAGCAAGTATTAATTTCGAAGTAATTGTAATTGCTGTAAATCAACCTCCAGTTGTAAATGATATGTACTTACCTACTGATGAAGATTTAGAATTAGTATTCACATTAGATGCCACTGATGAGTCTTCTGATTTATTAGTTAGTATTTTGTCAGGACCTTCAAATGGAGTAATTTCTGATATCACAGGTATTGATTTAACTTATATCCCTTTTGAAAACTATTTTGGGTCTGACCACGTTATTGTTTCTATTTCAGATGGAGAATTATCTTCTGAGTTAACTGTTGAGTTAGAAATTAACCCAATTAATGATGCTCCTCATTTTATTACTAATTCTTTAGAAGATGTGGTTGAGCTATCTGATTTTTCTCAACTCATTGAATATGATGATATAGATAATGAGTATGGTGATATAATTATTTCATTAGTAATGGGCCCATCTTGGCTAACACTTGAGGGAAATTATTTAGAAGGTTTACCATTAGGGGCTGATGCTGGAATTTATACAATCATGCTTCAAGTTGATGATGGAAGTGATGCTAGTTCAATTGATTTAGATTTAGTAGTGATTAACTTAAATGAGGCTCCTATTGCCAGTGATTTAAGCGTAACTTGTGAAGAGGATGCATCCATTAGTTTTAGTATTTTTGCTTCTGATAATGATGGAGATGAGTTAAGTTATTCACTTGAGGATGCAGAAAATGGATCAGTATCAGGCACACCCCCAAACTTGGTTTATACTCCAAACTCAAACTTCTCAGGAGATGATTTCATTACGTTTACTGCTTTCGATGGTAGTGAATATTCAAATGAAGGCGTAGTTTATATAAATGTTCTTCCAGTAAATGATTCACCAATTTCTAATGATGCAATTTTTGAAGTGAGTGGAAGTGAATATGAATTTGATTTATCAGATTATGTTACTGATTTAGAAAATGATGACCTCTCTTTTGTATCTATTCCACCTTCTGATTCAGATACCTTGCAAACAGTTTTTGGTGGATTGGTTATCCCTCAAGGTAATAATTTATTTATATATGAGCATCCAGAGGGTATTTCTGATGCAGATTTCTTACTCTATAAGGTAAATGATGGTTTAGCTGAGTCAGCAGCATCCATGATTACTTTTAATTTATATGGTAGAAGTTGGTCTCGTAATAATCCCCCTTCAGCTTTTGATGATGAAATTTATATGCTTGAAGATAACACAGCACAAGTTACATTGATTGGATTTGATGTATTTAATCAATTTCCGCAAGATGGTTCTGAATCTATCTCAATTACTCAATCTCCAACTTTTGGTTCTTTGGGAGATATTGAATTTGTAGCAGGAAATGCGACTCAATTAGCCCAATGGATAGTTAATTATACTCCAGTTAATAATTTTAGTGGAATTGATGAAATTAGATTTATGGTTCATAATCCAAATAATGAAAATGGTGAATCTGAAGAAGGCATTATTAGTATTAACATTAGTTCTGTGAATGATTTACCTACATTTTCAAACATTGAATCAATTAATTTCAATGAAGATGAAAATTCAGTTATTGAAATTCAATTTTCTGATGTTGATAGTGACCTCATTTTAGATGTAGAAGATAATGAGTTCATCGATGTTCAAATTACCTCAAACAATGCCAGTTCAGCTCAGTTGTATATAACTGCTTCTGAAAATTATTTTGGATCATCAACAATCTCTATTTCAGTTAGTGAAGATCATGAAAATGGAATTGAAATCACACAGAGTGTAGCGGTTATTGTAGATGCGGTAAATGATTCTCCAGTGTTGAATAATATCTCAGATATTATAATCAATGAGGATGAGAGTAGCACTATACAGTTAGATGCAACCGATATTGACTTTGTTTCGTTTGGATTTGATATTTCAACTTCTGAAAATGTTACAACAGAATTATTAGGGAATCAATTTACATTAATTCCATCTGAAAATTGGTATGGAGAAGAATCATTTACAATTACGGTTCAAGATAATTTGGGGTTACAAGATAGCCAAACATTTAATGTATCTGTCTTATCAGTTAATGATGCTCCTATCGCAAATGATCAATCCCATGATTTAATCGAGGATGGAGTAAAACTTATTTATCCCTCAGGGTCAGATATTGAAGATAATCAACTGACGTTTGCAATTTTTGAACAACCTGAGCATGGTTCAGTAACTGTAGATGGTTGGGTTTTTAGATATGAACCAGATGAAAATTATTATGGTGATGATACATTTAGTTATGTGGCAAATGATGGTATAGATATTTCAGATCCTGCAATAGTCACGTTGACTGTTTCAGCCATAAATGATGCACCCATATTTAGTGATGTAGAACCAATTGAATTGGATGAAGATACTGATACAGATATTCTTCTTTCAGCAATAGACATTGATGGTGATTTATTGAACTTTTCCATTGTAAATGCTGAAAGTGAAATTGGTGCCACTGTAGTGGCGAATGTTCTTTCAATCTCTCCTGATGCAAATTATTTTGGTACTGGAAGTATAATTTTAAAAGTTAGTGATGGAGAGTATCAAGAAATGCAGAGCGTGAATGTAAATGTACTAGCGGTTAATGATTCGCCCATTATTGATGAAATTAACGATATTATACTTGACGAAGGTGCTGGAACAGAAATTGAATTGACAGCATTTGATATTGATAATGATACTCTTACTTTTTTAACATATAGTGATGATACTGTTGAATTATCAATTTTAGGAACTACTTTAACCGTGTTGACGGATGCTAATGCAGGTGATTCTGAAATTGTAATCAATGTTATAGTATCAGATAATGAAGATACAGATACTGAAACATTCTCAGTTTTCACTCAAAATTTAAATGACGCACCTTCTACTCAATCATTAAGTTTTGAGTTAAATGAAGATTCTCAATTGTCTCTGGCTCCACAAGGAAGTGATCCTGATGGTGATGAGTTATCATTTAGTCTTGTTAGCTTACCTGAGAATGGTTCTCTTGAGTCCAATAATGGTTTATTTATCTATACCCCTAATAATGATTTTGTAGGAACAGATTACTTTACATATCTTGCTAACGATGGTGAGTATGACTCTGATGTATCTACCGTTAACATTACCATTAATAATGTTAATGATCAACCAGCACTCATGGCTATTGATGATCGTCTTATTGAAGAAGGTCAATCCATAGAAATAGAGCTAAATGCAGATGATATCGATGGCGATGCCTTGACTTATTCTGCAATTACTGATGGTGATGTTGTTGTAGATATTCTTGGAAACATACTCACCATTTCGCCTTTGGATGAAAATTTTAATGGTGATATTGGCGTTCTTGTTTCAGTCAGTGATGGGCAGTTAGAAGATTCTTATAGTTTCATATTATCTTATTTACCAATAAATGATGTACCTCAAATTTCATTGATTCCAAATGTAAATATTCTTGAGGATGCCGCATTTGTTTATTTAGTGGATGCTTTTGATTTGGATGGTGATGATATTATTTTCTCTGTGGAAGTAGATGATAATGCAATTGCTTCTATTCAAGGAAATCTACTAACAATCACGCCAAATCAAAACTACAATGGTGAAATTAACGCCACTGTTTCAGTTTCAGATGAAGAATATACAGTATTTAGTTCATTTAGTATTCAGGTTTTACCTGTAAATGATGCACCAATTATTCCTGCTATAGTAGGTCAGATTGCACTCGAAGATGTAGAATTTCAATTTAATATTGAGGTTGAAGATATAGATAATGATAATCATACATTCTCAGTTTCAATGGATACTACATTTGTAAGTTATCAATTAAATGGAAATTCCATTACAATTCAACCAATGGGAGATTGGTATGGTGAAATATTGGTTAGTGTTTCAGCTTCTGATGGAGAATATACTGCCACACAATCATTCAATATTGAATTCGAATCAGTGAATGATTCACCAATAATTATTTCTTCACCAATTTCAGATGCAACCGAAGATTTACTCTATGAATATCAGTTAGAAATTGATGATCCTGATAATAGTAGTTTCTTTTATACATTGATCGCTGCACCCGATGGTATGGAGATTTCTGAAAATGGTGTAGTAACGTGGCTACCAACTGAAGGCATCATGTCTTCAGGTTTAATCGCAATTGTGGTGTGGGATACAGAAACACCTAATCCAGGACAAGATTTCCCTGCTTATCAAGAATTTATAGTTCAGGTTGAATCTGTAAATGATGCACCCATAATTACGTCTACTCCTATAATCACAGCTATTGAAGATGAAGAATATAGCTATCAAGTCACTGCTACTGATATTGATAGTGATTATTTTTCATATAGTTTGGCAGTAGCTCCAGAAGGAATGACCATTTCTAATAGTGGTTTAATCGAATGGCTACCCACAGAGGGAATTTTGTCATCAGAGATGATTCTGGTGAATGTATCAGATAATGATGATGTGAATCCTATTACTGTATCACAACAATATTTAGTAGTGGTAACCCCTGTGAATGATGCGCCAATTATTGTATCTCTTGCAGATTCATCTGCAACGACTGGAGAAGAATATTCGTATCAAGTGATTGTAGAGGATCCAGATGATGATGAATTTACTTATATTCTATTCAATAACCCTGATGAGATGCGTGTGGATGAAAATGGTTTAGTTTCTTGGATTCCAGAATTACCTGGCGTTTATGGTCCTATAACATTGGCCGTTTCTGATGGTGGTGAAAATTATGTACAGCCTGTACAAGAATTATTTATTGTTGTTGTAGAAGCCGCATCTCCACTCATTACAATGGATTTTGAATTATTGCATGAGGCAAACTTAATTAGCTTTTTAGGAATACCAGAAGATAGTAGTGTGGCAGATATTTTTGGACCGTTAGGAGCTAATGCCCAGGGATTAATTGGTCAAGGTGTTGCAAGTAATAATTTGGGTAATGGTGATTGGGTAGGAAGTTTATATAATGTTGAACCCACTTCAGGGTATTGGTTAAAACTCAACTTCCCACCAATCGAATCTTTTATTGTAGAGGCTTATCCAACAAATCCTAATCAGAACTATGAGCTAATAGAAGGCCAAAATATTATTTCTTACGTGGGTAACGATGGAATGGCCATTTCTGAAGCAATTCCAGATGAATATGAAAATAGTTTTTATGGTATAATTGGGCAAGGTTCAGCTACGATTCAGCTAACTGAAGGTGAATGGGTTGGTAGTTTAACTCAACTTAATAATTTAAAAGGGTATTGGGTTCAAGTTGATGAAGATATGGATTTTAATTGGAATGTCCCCGAAGATTTAGTGCGTGAATCAACGCCTATCCTTCCTATTCAAAAATCTGTACCATCTGAGTTTATGTATGCTCAATCAACACAACAGGCATTCTATTTTGTTGAAGATGCAAACATTGATGGATATGATCTTTTAGAAGATGATTGGCTTATTGCATATCACGATGATACTGTGATTGGTGCAAGACAATGGAATGGCCAGTTTACAGATGTACCTACAATGGGAGTTGATGGTTTCGACGATACTTTCGGCTATATCGAATCGGGTATGATCCCTGAATTTAAATTATTTAGAGAATCTACAGGAGAATTGATTGAATTGACAGGTGAGGAGATTTCGCCTTGGAGAAACAATGAAATGACCTTCATATCGCTTAGTCGAAAAGAAGAGATTCCAAACAATGTGGCATTGAATCCTGCATATCCAAATCCATTTAATCCGTCTACTCAGATTTCATTTGATATTGTAGTTGAAGGTTTTGTTAACCTTTCAGTATATGATATTAATGGTCGCTTATTAGAAGAATTGAAAAATGATGTAGTTAGCGTTGGAAGCCATTCATTAATATGGAATGCCCAATCATATGCGAGTGGTATATATTTCTTACAGTTAACAGCTGAGGATATGAGTTTATCACAAAAATTAATATTAGTTAAGTAAGTTTTCAATTATTGATGGATAATAAAAAAGCCCCATTGGGGCTTTTTTATTTAGAGATTGAATTTTATTTTAGAACTTTAAAGTTTTGTAAAACTTTTCAACTTCATTTTCTAAAGCCTCAAGGGTACTTTCATTATAAATGATGAAGTCAGCCTTTTCAATTTTTTCATTTTCACTAAGTTGAAGTGCCATTCGTTGTTGGATTTGTGAACTTGGTAAATTTTTTCGTTTTAAAGCACGGTTCATTCGTTTTTCTTCTGGTGCAGATACAAGTAAAACTGCATCCAAAAAACGTTGAAGATTAGCCTCAAAAATGAGTGCGGCATCAACAATAAATAATTTCACATCACTATTTTCAGCTTTAATGATTGCTTGATCAATCAAAATCATTACTTCGGGCCACATAATCCCATTTAGTAAATCTTGGTTAAGATTACTGGAAAATGCCACTTGTGCTAATTTTGATAATACTAAATGACCCTTGTCTGTGACTGCATTTCCAAAAAGATTTATGAGTTTATGCTGAAGAGAAATAGAGTTTTGGAGTCGTATTTTTGATTCTTTATCTGCATTAAATACAACGGCACCTTTCTCCTCTAATAATGAAGAGACCGTTGTTTTCCCAGATCCAATTCCACCCGTTATTCCAAGTTTATACATTAATCTTAATTTTATTTAACGTCTCTCAAATTAAAGCCATTTTAAATGATGGAATGTGACTTGTATCAAGTTATGATAATGCGGTAAACATACGCTCTTTTACGGCATTAATTTTTCCCGTACCATCAATGTTTTCAACTAAACCTTTTTGATTATAGAAAGCAATGAGTGGGGATGTTTGACTTGAATACACTGCCAGGCGTTGCCGAATAGTTTCTGGTTTATCATCATCACGTTGATATAGAATACCTCCACATTTATCACAATCGCCTTCAGAAGTAGGTGGGTCAAATAGAAGATTATAAACGGCATCACATTCTTTGCATGATCTTCTTGATGATAGACGCTTTACAATTTCGTCATGATTCACATCTAATACCAGTACAGAGTCAATTTTCTGAGCCATATTATTCAATAGGTTATCCAAACCTTCAGCTTGTGGAATAGTTCTAGGGAATCCATCTAAAATATAACCTGCCTTGCAATCAGACTCATTAAAACGAGTCTCCATCATGCCTAAGATGACCGAGTCTGGAACCAATTCCCCTGCATTCATATACTTTTTTGCTTCTATGCCAAGTGTTGTTTCTTCTCGAACATTAGCGCGCAACATATCTCCAGTAGATATTTGAGGGATGTTGTATGCTTCAACTAAAAATTTTGCCTGTGTTCCTTTCCCTACTCCGGGAGGACCAATTAAGATAATGTTCATCAATATATCCTTTTAAATTAAAATTCCTGCAATGGTTGCAGTTAACCACGAGGCAATAGCGCCGCCAAACATGGCCCGTAAGCCTATTCGTGCTAAATCAGATTTTCGTTCAGGAGCCAATGCACTAATTCCACCGAGTTGAATGCCAATAGAAGAAAAGTTTGCAAATCCACATAATGCATAAGTTGAAATTATCATGCCTCTTTCTGACAATAAGTCCTCACTTATATAAGTGCCCAATGTTCCGAAGGCTACAAACTCATTGAGAGAAAGTTTAATGCCAAGTAAGTTTCCCACATAATGTGCATTCTCCCAAGGTACGCCCATTAGAAAAGCCAATGGTTTTAGTAGTGTGCCAAAGAAGGTTTGTAATGATCCTGGGAAATACCCAATAAATTCACCAGAAGCAGGCGACATACCAGCTGTTTTATACACCATATATGCACCAGAAAATAATTTTCCATCTATAATTGAATCGAGCCAATTGAGTAAGACATCAATAACAGCGATTAAAGCGATAAAACCAATGAGCATGGCACCAACATTTACGGCTAACTTAAGACCATCCGTAATGCCATTAGAGGCGGCTTCGATAGCATTAGAACCTACATCAATAACGGGTAGTTCCACATCTCCTGCAGTTGCAGAGTGTTCTTTTTCAGGAAAAATAATTTTACCAATTACAAGTGCAGCAGGCGCAGACATCACACTGGCAGCCACCAAATGTCCTGCAGGAACCCCCATGGCAATGTATCCTGCTAACACTCCACCTGCTATTGTTGCAAATCCACCAACCATAATTGTGGTTAACTCAGAGATCGTCATATTTTTGATAAAGGGTTTAATTAATAATGGAGCTTCAGTCTGTCCAACAAAAATATTTGCGGAACAAGAAAGTGTCTCTGCACCACTGGTTCCCACAGTCCATCGCATAAAACGGCTTAGCGCATTGATAAATTTTTGCATGATACCTAAGTAGTAGAGAACACTCATAAATCCACCAAAAAATATAATTGTTGGTAATACTTTAAATGCAAACTGGAAACCAAACCCTGGCCATCCCGCATCAGGTCCAGGAAAGTAATGTTGCCCGTCAGCCAAGTTTGAAAACAAAAAACGTGCTCCATAATCAGACAGACTTAAAAAAACGGCAACCTTTTCACTAAAATCTTGAAATATTAATCGTCCCGTATAATTGTTAGCATAACAGTAATAAATACCCAAGATGGTTAAAACTGATGTGATAATTTGCGTTGGTTTAATTTTTTCAGTGGAATATTCTCGAAATTGAAATGCAATAATCAGGAGCCCCAATATACTCATTCCAATAAAACTCCAAATATCTTGGCGAAGGATAATGAGTGCAAAAATGAATTGGAGACCGATTCCCCAGGCAATAATTTTGTAGGGAACATCTTTGCGATCATATGATATCAACCATGCTAGCCCTAATAAGACAACAACACCTATTAAACTTATAAAATTCATTTAATCTCCTCTGGAATTGGTAAAAAACATTTACGACAGCGGGCTTCATATTTATCCGTTTCACCTACCACCACTTGGTTTATTTCATTGCTAATACGTTGACTAAAATTTGCAGGGTCTCCACAAATCATACAAATGGCATTTACTTTGGTAATATACTCAGCATCTACTAATAATTGAGGCATGGGACCGAATGGTTGTGCCATAAAATCTTTTTCTAAGCCTGCAATAACCACTCGTTTTCCAGACCTTGCAATCTCTTGGCAAACAGCGACAATGTCATCGTCAAAAAATTGAGCTTCATCGATACCAAACACATCCGCTTTTTCCATGAAATCAAGAATTTTGCTGGATGAGTTTACCATCACAGATTTTATTTTCCGTTGATTATGGGAGACTATGTAATCTTCGCTATATCTGTTGTCCGTGCCGGGTTTAAAAATAGAAACTCTCTGTTTGGCAAATTGAGCTCTCACTAATCGTCGAATAAGCTCCTCTGTTTTCCCACTGAACATGGGGCCACAAATCACTTCAATCCATCCTGATTTTCTGGGCGTAAGGGTCATTACTGATTTCTTTCTAGCAAAATAGATACAATTTTAGTGCGAATAATATCGATGGCAACTTTATTGTGTGCACCTTCAGGAATTATCACATTAGCAAATTTTTTAGATGGTTCAACAAATTGTTGGTGCATGGGACGAACGGTATTATAATACTGCTCAATTACAGATTCGAATGTTCGTCCTCGTTTATTAATATCACGCTTGATACGTCTAATAATTCTGATATCGTCAGGGGTATCTACATAGAGTTTAATATCCATCATATTGCGTATTTTTTCATCAAATAATGCAAGGATACCTTCTAGAACTATAATATGGTGATTTCTGATAGTTATCGTTTCATCCGTTCGGGTATGGGTATTAAAATCATAAATTGGTATTTGAGCTGATTCCCCCGCGATGAGAGATTGTAAGTCATCACCCATTTCACTGAAATCTACTGCATCGGGATGATCAAAATTGACGGTTGCTCGTTCATCAATATGGAGATGCTTTAAATCTTTATAATAAGAGTCTTGCTGAATTAGCACAACTTCAGATGGTGAAAACTCAGCTAAAATTGCATTTGCAACAGAGGTTTTTCCTGACCCCGTTCCACCGGCAATTCCGATTAAAATTGTCTTTTTCATTGCCCATCCCTAAATGCAAGGGGGAGTAAATCATCCATCATCATGGTCTGAGATTCACCTGATTCATTTGCAAAATGGATGGGGATATTTCCGCAATACTCGGAAATGATTTGGCGACAAGCTCCACAAGGTGCAGCACCATCTTTGGTGATTATTGCTAATTCAGAAAAATTATCATGTCCTTGTGCAATGGCAGAAAAAATCGCCACTCGCTCAGCACATAAGGTGGTGGGATATGCTTTTGATTCAACATTACACCCATAAATCACATCTCCAGTAGATGTGAGAAGTGCAGCTCCCACAGCATAATTACTATATGGTGATTTTGAAAAAGTTTGAGCCTCTCGGGCATGGTTAATTAATGTTTCAATTGTCATAAATTTATTTATTTAATCTGAAAAGAACCTCGAATAATATTTTCATTCCCCACATTATCTTTTGCAGTTATATGTAATGTGTGAGGCCCTATACTAAATTGGTCATCAAATGAGTAATAAACTCGCTTTTGATGGATATTGTATTCAAAAATTAATGGTTTACCATCGTCAATTTTAATTACAATATTATTTTCACCATCAATTCCAGAAAAATCATCATCTACAAAAAACTCTAAATAGTTTAAATCTTTTTGTCGATAAGTAGCATCTATATTAGGATACACATACGTTAATTTTGGTGGAGTGAACTCTTGAATTACGGCAAAAATTTCACCTGATAAAATACGTGTACTTAATTGGGATTTCTGCTCATTAATTTCAGTCTTTAAATATATCCAATCTTCCTTCTTTTTATCAAAATAAAAAATACCTGCAGAGCTTAAATGTGAGGAATCAAAAATAGTAAAATGTAGATCAACTTTTTTAGTCATGGGGACAAGGAATGGCCCTAATTTATATGGCCCTGAAATCATTTTTCCAATTGTGGGTTTGGGTGCATCAATTTTCTCAAGCCAGACAAAGGTAGTGTCATAGAAGGTGTTTGGAACCCCCGAAATACTCATTTCTCCCGCGTTGATAGCAAGTGTGAATTCTTGGTTGGGATTTACGACCACACTAGAAATTTCTTTTTTAAAGGAGTAATGAAGGGGAGCATCAAACATGATTTCTAATGTGTTCAAACGGGTTAAATCATCAAATGGAATTACCATTGTGGAGAGTAAATTTTTATCAATTCGGTATAGTGGATACTCTATTTCATATCCACCCTTTTCATAACTGAGATGTGGGATATGTCCAGTAAATTTATCTTCGCTAAATTGAACCATCAATCCATTCTCAAAATGTTTAATTAGCATCTTTCCCTGAACGGATTGGTTATTAAGTTCTCGTGTGGGTAAAAATAATGGAGACGGTTTTATGCCGTGCTCAAGTATGGGTTGAATTTGAAGTACCGTAAATGGTTTGTCCCAGTTTGGTACGTAAAAACTGGTTGAATCTGCCGGTGATAAAGTGGTCGTAAACGTCTTATCATCCGTATGGCGTCCAGTTTTTATGAAATTTACAGATTTCAAATTGTAGAGAGAATCATTTTTAAAAGTAATAATCTTATTATGTCTATCATAATCCAAGATTACATCAGGTAATTTCTGATGCAATATTACACCTTTAATTGATATCTCGTTATGATAGTAATCTTCAACAATAATTTCAATTTCATGGAAGCTATTATCTGAAAAAAGTTGACCGGCCGAATTCTTTTTTTCTGTAAATAGAAGATTCTCATTGTGGTGGTTGTTAAATAGTTTATAGAATCGTTTCCCAGTTTCTTGCTTTAAAGAATAATCTCGTTCTGTATAAATAAATTTTGCATCCTCAAATCGATACGTATCATATGATACCACATACTCAATTTCTTCATCAACTTTAAGTGAAATTTTGTAAACGCCAAATTTGAATGGCTGATCATCAATTCTATCTATAACATCTAAGGCTAAACCAATGTGACCATCCACTGCAATAGTGTCTGAAAAATAATATTCAAATGGATTTTTGGAACGAAGTTTAACTAATTTATAATATGACGTACCATTAATAGTGGAAGTCGCTCCTAATGGCATGAATGCCAGCTGATTTGCAACGGGTGGCATATTGTCTTTAATGGTATAAAATTCTAATGGATTTAGCGGTTTTTCAAATTCATCACGTAACTCAAAATGTAAATGTGCTCCTGAAATTCCACCGGTATCACCAGAATATCCGATGAGGTCACCTCTTCGTACGGGATATTCATTTTCGTCATACGTATGGTCAATTGTGTAGCTATTGTAATATTGCTGAAGTAGTCGAGCGGAAGTGTTTAGCGATGGCGTGAATCTGTCCAAATGGGCATATACAGCTGTATTTCCATCAGAAAGTTGGATATAGAGTGCTTTACCATATCCTTTAGAACCAGTACGGATGCGTTTAATATACCCATCACTGGTGGCATAGAGTTTATAGCCAATTTTCCCCCACGTGCGAACATCTATCCCTGCATGATATCGATGGGGGCGTTCCTCGCCAAATAGTGCTGTTACCGTGGTACTTGCATTGGTGGGCCATAGATATGACTCATTCGCAAACATCAACGTGAGAAAGTGTATAAAAGTAATAAATGTAAATTTATTCATATTGATTATAGAATTGGTTTATCCCAATGAAAACAAGGTCGTAAATTATCCACGATTATGAATTTTAAACTATTCAAATTACGCACCAAAATATTCTATTATTCTATTTTTGGGAAGATCCAAAAGCAGATTCCACAATTAGACCTTGAATCACAAGGTCATAATTCAAAAAGGATATTATTGATGTTTCCTTTTGATGAACCCTCGTTCAGAGTTGCGGCATTCTCATTTAGAGGTTTAGGGAGCGAAAAACAAAGTGAGAATCATTATACCTTTTTAATTAAAGATTCCTTCAAACCTCTTTTCCATATTCGACGTGGTGAAACAATAATCCTAATCTCCGATCCTAAAAATCCAACTAAAATTAAAAGTGAAGATTCAATCATAAATGTACTGAAACAAACAGACTTCGATATGGTTATAGATTTGAATACAAATTTTTATCTTGATGCATCACGCATTCTCAGTTTGATTCCAGCAAAAATGAAAGTGGGATTCAAATCTGGTTTTTCTGATCTATTTTATAATATCCAATTGGATGTTTCAAAGTCAGGAATTGCTGAGAATGGTTATCATAAAGTTCAATTAATGTTAGAGAATTCATGAATTATATTCTATTCGAAGACCATCAAAAAAATAATTTAGCACCATTTACTATTAATCATGCCTCATTTGAAATAAGATGCGGTGCCTTTACTAATATTGAACGTGTAAAACGATTGATGGATGATGGTGATAAATTGTACCTAATTGTTCAACCTGATTATTGTCCCATCATCCGGGAGCGATACCCTGAGTTTATTGTGAATCCAGATATTATTCCAGCTGGATTATGTTTAAATGGAGCCACATTATGGGATTCACAAACATTAGAAAAGATTAATCCTCGTCAAAATTACTCTCGTGATGGAATCCTAATTGCTATGAGTTTGGATGAGGAAACCCCGTTATCAGAGTTTTTAGATAAGCTGAAAGCATCCATCCAAGTAACATTGGATATTCCGGCTCGACACTTTAACTATGTGTGGGATACTATTTTTGAGCAGTCTCAGGTTTTACTCCAAGATGCAGATGCCTTTATTGCAAATCGTGGGGGACAAATTCATCAATCTGTAATATATGATACGGTAGATAATGTATTTGTACATGATACGGCAAAAATTTCTGCAGGTGTTATTCTGGATGCATCAAAAGGCCCTATAATCATTGATGAGAGTGTGTTTATTGATATTGGCGCGCTGGTTCAAGGCCCGGTTTACATTGGTAAAAATAGTACAATTAATCCCGGTGCAAAGCTGAGAGGTAATGTGTCAATTGGTACAACCTGTAAAGTGGGTGGTGAGGTTGAGGATGTAATTATCCATTCGTATAGCAATAAACAGCATGATGGTTTTTTAGGACATTCATACATTGGTGAATGGGTTAATTTGGGTGCAAATACAAATAATAGTGATTTAAAAAATAATTATAGTACCATCAGAGTTAATTTGAGTAAAGATTTAGAAATTAATACAATGCAGCAATTCTTAGGTGTTTTAATTGGAGATTATTCTAAATCTGGTATCTCCACCATGTTCAATTCGGGTACAGTTGTTGGATTGGGTGCTAATGTGTTTGGGGCTGATTTTCAGCCCAAGTTTATTGAATCTTTTTCTTGGGGAGGAGGTGAAAATAAAACAGAATATGATAAATTTATTGAAACTTGCGAAAGAGTAAAGTCCCGTCGAAGGCTTGAGTTAAGTAATGCAGAGAAGAAATTCCTCAAAAGTTTGTATTCACCCATAATTTAGTTTTTATAAGTCTTGCGTATATTTCAAGCTAAAAGTATATTTCCTGCCCAGATTATAGGAGTAATAAATGACTTTTGAAGGATTGATTTGCCCGGCATGTACAACCCCAGTTGAAGAATATATTCTTCATAAACAATTGGTATGCCCCCATTGTAAAACAAATTTAAAACAAAAGAAATTTTTGGCATTTATTGAGTATTTAATAATACATGGATTAGTTGATGTAGATTTCTTTGATGAAGTTCTATACGGAGAAGGTGTAAAAAAATCTGTGGAAGAAAAGGAACTGGAAGATGAAACGGATCCTGATGAATATGAAGATAAAGCAGCACGAATTAATTATGTTGATGCTAAGCATGATATGAAAGAAGTAACTACTGATGAAGAAGAGTTTCGTGAGTGGGATGGAATTGAAGAAGATTGGCAAGAGTTCAATCGTAAACATATTCAAGACGAAAGTAAACCTAAATAAGGTATTTTAATGGAAGAGAAGAAAAAGAAACATCAACATCAAATTAAAATAGAATTAGATGATACTATTGGTCAAGGTGAATATGTTAATCTTGCAGTAGTGACTCATTCACCAGCAGAATTTGTAATGGATTTCATTAGAGTACTCCCTGGGATGAAAAAGTCTAATGTAAAATCACGTATTATTATGGCACCCATGCATGCTAAAACACTCATGATGGCACTGCAAGATAATATCACAAAGTTTGAAAAGAAGTTTGGTGAAATTAAAGTACCAAAACAAGAAGTGAAAATGCCAGCCATTAAAATGCCGGATGACATTCTGCCCAATTAAGTTATTTTAGAAGGACCAGTTTTTGAGACTTAACCTCAAATTCTGTTTTGAGTATAAAGATGTAAATGCCACTGGGTTTTCCGGTGGCATTCCATTTTATAGAATAATTCCCCGCCGAATGATATTGTGAAATTACGGTGCTGACCAGTTCTCCAGCCAAATTATATATACTACCTTCAACCAATTGTGAAGTAGGAACTCCATAAGAAATAGTAACCACAGGGTTGAATGGATTTGGGTAAACACTTTGAATTTCAAATTTTTCTGGGATTATACTTAATGTATTTTCAAGGTACTCACAAGATTCATCATCATCAGTCGCCTCTATATTGTAATTTTGAGCTTCAATATCAGTACATCCTAGGATTTCTAACTCATCGCATATAGAATCTTCATCTGCATCATTAATGCATGAGTCATCACAATTATAATATTCTATTGCTGCAGCTTCTCCACATCCACAACCAATATCTTGTGCGGTGCCGTCACAATCCCCATTACAATCTACAATATTAGAGGCACAGTTTGGATGTTCATCTGTTTCATCACAAATATTATCTTCATCAGCATCATTAATGCATGAGTCATCACAATTATAATATTCTATTGCTGCAGCTTCTCCACATCCACAACCAATATCTTGTGCGGTGCCGTCACAATCCCCATTACAATCTACAATATTAGAGGCACAGTTTGGATGTTCATCTGTTTCATCACAAATATTATCTTCATCAGCATCGTTAATACAGCCGCCAGTACAGTTATGATACGCATCAATATTTATGCAAGTATCATCCAAATCTAAGTTATTTGTACTGAAACCTCTATCCCAGTCCCATGTAGCATTTTCATATCCCGAAATGGCATTGTCCATAATATAATTACAGAATTCAAAATCACCCAATGCAGTTGGATTTGGTAGCTCGTTCCCATTTCCATCTGAGCATATTCCCATGGATAGCCAATCCCAACTATAATTTGCATCATTACATTCACTATAGCTGAGTAATTTATCTTCAATGCAATAGCCTGGCAGGCAATTTGTTTTAAAATTATTGGGGTCACCAAGTCCATCTCGGTCTGCATCGTTATACCAAGTTACAGGGCCATCTCCACCACATACGCCACATTCATCTTGTTCTGATGCTTCACATAATTCTGTTAATTCAGCCATAAAATAACGAACACTAAAACTGGGTAGGCATTGAGGAGTGTAAGAAAATAATAATCGTCCAGCGCAAACATGATCATCATCTTCTTCACAAGCTTCATCATAATCCACATTACTGTCATCTACTAGATAAGTTGGATTTTGCGTTACATTATATGAAATTGAATTGTATGTTATAATTCCACCCCATAATGAAGATGAGGCATTTTGATCAAATGCATATAGATTACCTGTATCAAGTGTATCTAATACGAAATCATGATTTATACAATCACTAATCCAATTTTCGGCATAAGTTGTACAATCATTATCTAGATTTCCATCAGTACATTGCTGTTCTTTAATAGATTGTAACCCTGAAATATGTTTCCCTGCAATGGGATAGTTAAGTGAACCACAATCTCCACCCAAATTAATTTTAGTAACACGGGGCGTTCGAAGACCGTAGATACCGTCATAGTCGGTGCCATCACCATCTTCATCTGTACCGATTATATCCCCTAATCCAGATTCATTTACAGGACCGTCAATGGCATGCCATTCTAAGTAGAGTGATGGTCGGGTTCCTTCATTTTGTTCGATGGTACTTACTAATTTATTATCAAATAAAGTATAGCCAGCAGTCTGTCCCGGTAAGATGGTATTAGCGGGAATTGAATCGCCAAATTCCTCAGAAATAGATACAGTATTAATAGGAAATGGAATGGTTAATTCTGCTGGGGCTTGTGGGAAGATATCAAAAACTGGAGATGAGGTAATCGAACAACTTCCAGAGTTTTGTCCTGCATAAATGCTTTTAGAGGGTAAGCCTACAATATCATTTTGGGGGATGGTGGCACCCGAATTTAGATTTGATGAATAGCCTTGCGGCCCGGAAATAGGTAAACTACTTAATGAAGAAATACAATTTTCAGTGGTAGAGGTAGGATAGTAACTCCCATCGGCAATTTCCGCAGTACCATCTGTATAAAAATTTACATAGAGTTGAACATCTCCAGCGAATAAAACGCTATCTGGTATTGGGTATTGATATTCGTATCTAAGTACTTCACCTGGAACATAAATATCTCCGATTACATCAACACCCCAATCATAATTATCATTGATAATCAGGTTTGTTTCTTGTCGTACAAAATCATAGTAGACGGCACTTAATCCTGTTAATTTATAATTGCCCTCAATATCTTGTGTGTAGATAAATGAAAAAAATATTAATGAAATAAATAGAATTTTTTTAAATAGCTTCATCAGAAAAAACCTTTTTATAAACAATGACTAAAGAACATGAAATGAGTGTTCCCATCATGAATCCTGTAAACACATCAAGGGGATAATGAACTCCAATGTACACACGAGAGTACATGATTAAAATTGCAACCCCCCAAAAGTAACGCCGTAGGCGGGGGTAAATAAAGGAAAATAAGAATGCAATCCCTGAAATATTGGATGCATGATTAGAGGGGAATGAAGCATGTTTTCCGCCCGTGCCTCCCAGATGTCGAATATTTTCTATACCTAATTCAAACCAAGGTCGATCTCGGAGTCCAAAATCTTTAATAAAGCCCCCAAATTGATCGCAACAGAGAATCGTGAGGGGAACCAGTATTAAAAGCATTTTTCGGCATTTTTCGTCTTTATAGGCCATATATAGCCAAAAGATAAGAATAAATGGAATCCACCCCTTTGGTTTATCAAATAGGGGCATGAGCCAATCAAAGAAAGGGTTGGCTAAGGAATGGTTTATAAACTGAAAAAGGAAGAGGTCAATTTGTTCAAGCATTATTCACTGCATGATGAATTATGATGGATTAAGAAATTCATATTATTACCTGAAACATCTGAAATTATAATGTAGTTAATGCAGATATTAGTTGGATTATTAAAAGTTAATGAAGTCAATAATAATCCTGAACTTACAGGAATCGTTGAACCAGTCATTGAAAATCCAATTGCAGTAGTATTATTTGCTGAAACGCTAAGACCAGCATCTTCTGCAGTGCCACCAGCTGCACCTGTTAATGTTACATTTTCAAAATCTATTTGGAATCCACCCACTTCAAGTGAATTATCCATATATATATCTAAGGTACCAGCAATTTCATCTACATTTTGTATTTCTATGTAGTCATGATAACTACAGCAAAAATCTGTAAACTCTTCACCTTCATCCCAAACTTCATTTTCATTATTATCAATATAGTCTTCACAATTGGTTGCATTAACATCATAATTAACTGCCATTATATCAGTACAGCCCCAATGCTGACAGTCTGAATTAAAAAAGAGGGAGTTATCTTCACATTCACCATTACCTACAACTTCTGAATCATTGCATGGATTATCATATTCATTGTTTCCACCTAAGCAATCTGCATCACAGTTTTCATAATATATATCACATGAGCCATTTGGAATTGAATTATCAACTGTGCACCAAAAATTATTAGCCTCTTTATCAAAGCAACCACAAGTTTCGTACGGAGTTAATCCAGTAGTACCCCCTCGACATTCATCTGAACAATCTACCTCTGCAGATCCACCACATTCTCCTGCACAATCTTCTACATTACCAAAACAATCACAATCTCCTTCAGGGATACCACCTCCTCCACAGACATTACACTCATCGATAACCATTGAACAATTACCATCACAATCATAATTCTCTTCTGGTCCATCTCCTCCACATATACCGCATTCATCTACTTCAAGTGTACAGTTTCCAGAACAATCATAGCCAACTTCTGCAAAATCACAAATTCCTGCGATAGTTGCTGTTGGATCATAGTCACAGGCAGATTGAATCATGCAGCCCGTACAAGAACTATTATCACCATTACAAACACCACAATCATCATTTTCAGCAGTCCCATCCCAACAAAATGGATTATCCCATGTACCACCACTGTTCTCACAACAAGCGAAATTGCTACAACAATCTGCCGTACAATCATTAGAAGAATCGCTGTCACATACACCACAATTATCTAATACAGCCGTTGAATTACATTCATTATCACAACCACTAAGCACAGAGGAACCCTCACAAATACCTGCGCAATCTTCCATGGCCGTACCACCCCATTCACCTGTACAGTCCTGCTCACAAGTGGAATTATTATTACTTATGTTTTCATCACAGACACCACAGTCATCATTTTCAGCAGTCCCACCCCAAGTACCTGCACAATCCTGGATGCAATTATTTGAAGTATCATCATCACAAATCCCACAATAATCTGTAGTAGCCGTACCATCCAATACACCGGCACAATCACAGTCACCATAAGGGTAACTAGGTTTTATTCCACCATAAGTAGTATACGTATCACAGATATTACATTCATCTAGAATATGTGTACCGTTTATTTCACCGGTACAATCAAAACAGGTAACATTATCATTATTAGTGTCACTATCACAAATTCCACACTCATCTAGATAGGCAGTTCCACCTTCTATACCAAGACAATCGTCAGGTAGTGTAGGCTGCTCGTCACATGTTAATGAGAAAAGAAAGATTGAGAGTAGAAGTAGTATATATCTATAATTCATTTTTTTCATTAATTAAAATTCTGAAGAAACACGCATGACCACCTGCCGACCCATTTTTGCACCACCCACAAGTTCTCGATGGATATCATTGAGGACATTCATGGCTGATAGATTGAATTTTAAATTGTCTGAAATCTTATAATTATAATGAATGTCAAAAAGATTATAAGGACCAAGTATACCAGACCAAATTCCATCCTTCCATTCAAATTCATCTACATGACGATAGGAGAATGTAAAATCACCTAAGTCTGTATCAAGTTTTGCATTAAGATTCCATTTCCATTCAGGTGCGTTGATAGGGTCTTTTTTTCGAGTTAATTCATTAAAAAACTCGGTAGTACCATACCATGAGATATTACCAGATAGCATCAACTGATATTCAGGCAGAAGATATGTAATATCATAGTCAACCCCCTGCATTTGTACATTCCCATAATTAAGTGGGCTAAGTACAATAGGAGGTGGGGCTAATGCTCTTCCTTTCTGTTCACCTTCAACTATCCATTCATATTCATTTAGACCTCCCTGTGAAGAATATTCATCCACTCCAACTGCATCCCAAAAAGTGGATTGATTTTCATAACCACCAAAATCAACACCTCCCCAATTAACGGTCATAACATCTTCTTGATGGAAAATATTACCATCTAAATCAACAAAACCCCATTCACCATGATCTATTTCATTCCCATCTCCACATGTAGGGTTGTTTGGGTTTGTATTGGGGTCACAATCTCCTCTCCACCCAAATTCATCAGCATATTCCTCCCAATCCCCATCATCATCTATACCGTTCCATACAGTACCGTATGGTGGATAGAGATAATCTTCAGTTGCAGAAATCATACCAGCAAATTTCCAACTATCTTTATCTGCCATTGAAATCTCATTCCCGAATTCATCATATCTAAAAAAGACCATCGGAGTAATGATTGTTGGTGGACTAAAAAAATCTTCATAAAAACTGATATAATAATCAATGCTGGTGATGATACGATTCATAAGGAATCCTTTATAGCCTGCTTCAAAGGTGGTTATTTTTTCAGTACGAAGTGGGTCCACATTGGCAAGCCCCATTGATTCTTTTGCAGAATATAATACACCGTCCCCATTCAATTCTGGGAAGAATAGAAGGTATCTCATAGTATCTAAAGGAATCATATCTTTTGGTGCAGAATCATCAGCATAATTAAAGAAAAATGGTGCATTATCTGTTCGTTCAGGATATCCATGAAAATAATAATCAGTTAGCCCTTCACCTGGTGATAGGGAAACAAGTTCACCATCGTCATAATATCCTGGCGCTAATGCATTATAATCTCCACCTGCTCTTGCATATGGGATTCCATCCTTATTGCCCCTTAAATAAACATCAAAAATGGTTAAGCGTTGAATAAATAGGTCAGTATTGAGTGCAATTGAAGTAGGGGTATTGAAGGCTTTCCCATATGTAAATCTAAATGTAGATGTTTCAGTGGGCTTAAAGGTTAGACCCAATTTAGGACCAAATTGAATTCCTTCATCAAGCATATCATGATAATCAAATCGGGCTGCTGTAATTAGTTGGAGTACATCATTGTCCCAAATATTGGTTTTAGTTTGAAAATAAAAACCGACTTCATTAGATGTAGGGTCAATAAATTCACCTTCTTCATCAATACCTTCACCACATTTCCAATTCTTGCCATCTCGACGACCACCACTAAAGCCATCGGGATCATCTTCTTGGCTATTTCGACAAGGGGCGTTTCCATCTTCATCAATTATTCCATCCCCATCGTTATCAATACCATCGTTTTTCCAAAAGATATTATTGTAATTATTATCATAACCATTGGGCCCATCATTTAGAATAGTGCCAAAGGTTTTAGGTTCCGTTCTAAAATAGTCCAATCCCCAGACTAATTTGGTGCGTGCAGCATAAAAATCTATATTATTTTGGAGTTGAGCCGCAATATTTCGTGATTCATCATGAATTACATTCCCAAGATTATATCCTCTCGTATTTCCTGAATTGGCCTGATTTAAATAGACCTGTGCAAACCAGTTTTTATACCGACTTCTAAGTTGGTAAAAAGTGTATTCATATCCATCAGCCAAGTACCTACTTGTCCCTGTAACCTGCTGCGTTTTAGTTGTTGAGAACCCAGATTGAAAGGTAAAATTCAAATCTTTGTTGTAATCATAATCAATACGGAATTCAATTTTTCGGTTATCTACTTCAAAGTCGGGATAGTCATTTAAACCATCACCATTTATATCATTCACACGTCTAAAATTATCTTTATAATCATCAGCACCACCATAGATACCATCACCCGTATCTAAAATACCATCACCTTCATATAAATCAAGCACATGAATTTCTCCGTCTCCTTCGCCGATATCACCGGTATTAGGTAAACCATCCTGGCCGTAATCAAAAATTGGTTCACCGGCATCATAGACTCCATTCTGGGGAGGCCATACATCGTCATAGTAACTTTCATCTGGAATAAAATATCGATCACTTGTACAGTTAGCTTGATTATAGAGGCATAGGTCTACAATTCCATTTCCATTCACATCATTCCACCCATCACCTGGCTGCCAATATCCATCTCCCTCACCTTCATCAAAGGTATTAGCTATTCCATCCAATCCCACATCTTGTTCGGTTCCAAATAATAACCAGGATGAAAGTGGTTCACCCATCTGAAAATCACCATCTCCCGCTAAATCTACCCATAAATCACCAGGTAGACCATCAATTCCATAGTCAAACTCATAGTTATCAAATAGAAGGGTAACACTATCCTCATCATAAATATAATCTCCACGAAGATCATCATCGTAACAATTAAAGTCTATAACTCCAGGTTCATCACAAGATTCAATATTATTGTGTTCAACATACCATTTATTAACTTCCCCATTAACGGTTTCATGTTTACGGCCTTCAAAAATTATAATATCATTTTCTTCGATATTCCAAGCCCAATTAGAAGAATATCCGTCCTCTTGTTCTCGTTTAATTTCCATTCCATTATCAATTATTCCATTCCCATCATTATCGTAGCCATCATGCCATTGATCTGACGCTAAATCGATATTTTCATCTGTAGTACCGTCTCCATCATTATCAATCCCATCTTCGAAGAATGCATCTTCATCAATAAGGCCATCTCCATCATCATCGTAGCCATTTACCCAATCTTCACCCATCCATCCATCATTGTCGGGGTCTCCTGTATTATTTCGCTCACCATCACCAATAAGTCTACAGTTTATCGGATCAAATTCTAGGCATTGCGTCCCTTCTATTAGTTCTCCATTTTCATCCATTGTATATTGAGTTACATAATTATAAGCTATTAAATCAGAATTTTCTAGTACCTCATTAAGATTAAATGACCAAGGATTATTATCATATCCATCATTAATTCTATCAGGATTTCCTGCCCAAGGGTAAGAATGGTTTTTATGTTCTGTTTCAGAAATATAGGGCCATTCATATGCATGGAGTAATGAACCAGAAACTTTTACACTTATTTTATTAGTGAGTTTTTTTGCCCATCGAGCATTCAGTTTTCTAAGTTCACGTTCATCAGAAGTACCTGATGCGCTAATGGTTATACCTTCAGAAGTGGCCGGAGATTTTGAGATAATATTTACAACTCCACTATGTGCATTGGCACCATAGAGTGCCGTAGCAGGGCCAATAACCACTTCCATCTTCTCAATATCATCTGTCGATTGGGGGATAGTACTATAATTGATTACACGTAATGCGGGGATATTTGCCACTCGACCATCAGTAAGGGTAAGGAGACGTGAACTGAAGCTGCTATTGAATCCTCTAATAGAGATACTGTAATTATTGATTCCGCTAGAAGTAAAATCAACTCCTTTTAGACCTTTTAGATATGAGCCTAAATTGGTAGTTGATTGTCTTTTGATATCCCGTTGAGTCACAATTTCAATTGAAGCAGGAGCTTCAGTAACCTTTTGTTGACGACGGGTTCCAGTAACTTTTGTTTCCTCTAATTGAATGGCAGATGGAGAAAGAGAGATGTCTATAACAACATTTTCATTAGGCGTGGCCTTAAATTCTTTTCGATATTCTTCATAGCCAATATAAAAGGAAACTAAAATGTAGTTTCCAATGGGTATGTTATCAATAGTATAAGAACCATCCACATCTGTTGCACTACCCATCGTAGTAGGTGTATCTAAATCTGCATCTATAAGATAGACATTTGCACCAATAAGGGGATCTCCGCTGTTGGTATCAGAAACAACCCCTTTTACTTTTGCACCTGCAGCAATAGCTAAAGAAGATATGACCACGGTAAATAATAGTGCGCGTAGAGTCGTCATTTATTGTCCTGTAAATAATTATATGTGAAATGTAAGGTGGTAAACCGTGGGAAATTTACATCTTGATGATAGGATTATGAAACAACAAAAAAGCCCCGTTTCTATAGAGAAACGGGGCTTTTGAAAAGCATAGAAATGCTATCTTATTTAAGAAGCATTACTTTTTGACTACTTAGTGATGAACCAACTTCTGTATTAATGAAGTAAACACCACTGGCAACCGTTGAAGCATCCCAACTAATTGAATGTGAACCTACAGCCATTTGACCTTCAGTAACAACATCCACTAATTGACCCATAACATTAAATACTTTAACGGATACATGAGAATCAGTATCTAAGTTAATATTTAAACTTGTTGTAGGATTAAAGGGATTAGGATATGCATTACTAACTGAGAATGCAGTCGGTACACTAATGTCAATATATGCACCATTAGCAGCAGCAACAACAGTTTCAATAGTAAAGTCACCTTCAGCAACGAATAATTCATCACTATTAGGATCAACAACCATCAATGTTGTTGAGTTGCCTTCTGTTCTATAGTCAGCTACCATAGCTTCTTCAGTCATTTTAATGCTGAAATCATCACCGTGATTGATGGTCATTTGAATACCACCAACATAGCCATCAGCTACAAAGCTAACGCCTTCAGATGATTTAATGATTTCAACAGCAGATGCTGAAGTTGCACGGTTACCTAAGATAGATTGAACGATGCTTACAACATCAAGAACATTCAAAGCACCATCTACGTTAAAGTCAGCATTACAAGCACCATCATCAGAGAGATTACCGTTACCTAAAATATGTTGTACCACTTGAACAACATCAAGTACGTTTACAGCACCATCTACATTTGCATCACCATTACCAAGACATTCGCCACCGAGAACAACAGCTTCGATAACTACTTGTCGAACTTCAATCTCAGGGATACATGTTGGTGTAAAGTTGAATCTTAGACGACCACTACAATCAGAAAAGTCGCCATCAGCTAAGCATGTTGGGTCCATTTCACTGCCACTATCATCAGTTGATAGTAGGTATTGAATAGTAGCATCACCCATTACCGTGACATAGCATGTATCATAATCAAGCCCCATAGCCATACAGTCTGCGATACCACCAGCGATACCTTGAGAGGCAGCTACACCATGCCAAGTAACAAAATTACTCCATGGAGCAGAGTCACCACTTGGATCCATAACATACACCTCTGAAGCCGGTGCTATAGAAGAAATACAGTTAGCAACCCATCCATCAGCAGCTTGGCCACAAGTAGCACCAGTTAAAGCAACTGCGTATCCATCTAAAGTCTCATTTGTGAAACTGGAAGCAAAAGCAGTGCAATCATCAAATTGAGAAGCACCAATTGTACCAGCTAGCATACACAATGAATTTGGATCCATGGATGTAGCCGCAACAACAGCACAAGCACAATCACCACCACAAGCAGCATCATATGCAGCAGCTAAATCACCACATGATGGTAACCCACCTGCAGCTTCAGCAGGACCACCTGCATCTAAACAAGCTTGCGTAACAGAAGCAGTAACACCATAGTATCCACAGGCAGCAGCAAAATCATCACCAGTAGCTTGCTCAACACAACCACCATAAACAGTATTTGCAACACCACCAGCGGCGTCACATTGACCAGCTACACCTGCAATAACAGAAGCATAACATCCAGCAGTAACACCAGCATGAAGTGGTTCAGTAACATCACCAGCTACAGCAGTAAATCCTAAATCTTCAGCCCAAGCACCAGCTGCACTACAACCAGCATTGCCAGTAAAATAAGTAGCAGTAGGTATAACAGGAAGACCGAATGTACGGTCAAAATCACCATCATATCCATCTTCATCTTGACCAATAAAATCACCTAAACCAGATTCAGAAGCACTACCATCAATCGCATGCCACTCAGCATACAAGTCAGGGTCAACAGAACTAGTTGGAATTCCAGATGCACCTAAATTACCAACACTTACCCAACCACCGTGTACACCAGGTAGAGGTGTATTTGCTGGGAAAACATCACCAGTAGGATAGGTTACTTGGCTTGGTATAGTTACAGGCGCAACTTCATCACCTGTAAAAGGTGTAAAGTCAGGACCATATTGATTAATATAGCCAGCTGCACCTTGCGGGAAATAGTCAAATACCAATGCTTCATTCAACGATAGACCACCGGCATAATCACCTGCACGTGCACTAATTGAAGGCAAACCAACCATATTAGTTGAAGGTACAGGACTTAACGCTGTTAAGTCTGAACTATATACCATGTCATCAGTAATAGGAAGAATTTGAACTGATGAAACACAGTCTTCTTCATTTACATCTGGGTAGTATGAACCTTCAGCCAATGAGGCTGTACCATCTTCATAGAAATTAACATTTAGATTAATGCCAACAGCCGCAAGTGTAGCTTCATTGTATGGACCACTATGTGTACCATAAAACAAATCACCAGCGTTAATGGTAGTAAGGGTTAATTCTACACCTAATCCATAGGCATCTTGGACATTAATGTCCACATCTTGACGTGCAATATCATAATATTGTACATCTAAAGCAGAAACACGATAGTGTCCAGCAATATCTTGGGCCATTAAGGTGCCCATTGCCATCACTAACAAAAGTATCTTCTTCATTTTACTCCTCCTTGTTTGAGTTATTATTTATCTTTTACTAAACTTCATTCAAATGTTGAACATGTCGTACGTTCATGCACAACAGTAAAAAGATTATTTAGTCAGTTTAACTAAAAACTACCCACGAATGAAGCGTGTCAAAACTAAGAATACAAAACTATTTATTCAAGAGAAAATTAATAAATTTAATTATTTGTGTGCTGGGTCACTTTTTTAGTGCCCAATGGCGGATACTGAGGATAATTATAAGAACACCAAGGATAGAAAGAATCTTAGATAAGATAAATGGGGGAATCGTATGTATAGTATCAATGATGGAGGTTATCAATCAATACCCTTTGCCACTAATTCTGCAACATCCAGAATCTGCATTTTTTCTTCTTGCCCTTTTACCTTCATGGCGTCATCCATCATAATGGCACAAAATGAGCATGCAGTGGCCACAGTTTCAGCCCCTGTTTCCATGGCTTGTTCAAATCGGGTAACATTAATACGATCACCGTCATTAATTTCATGCCACATATTACCACCGCCTGCACCACAGCACATACTGCTGGAACGACTTTCTTTCATTTCTACATATTCCGCTTTATCACTCATCATATCTTTAATGATATTTCGAGGTGCTTCATATATGTCATTATGGCGCCCTAAGTAACAAGCATCATGGTATGTAATTTTGTCATCTACAACATTATTTACGTGGAGGTCACCGCTCTCCATTAGCTCTTCAATGAGTTGTGTATGATGAATAACTTCATAGTTTCCACCAAAATCAGGATACTCTTTAGAAATGGTGTGGAGACAATGAGGGCAAGATGCCACTACTCGCTTAAATTTGTATTGCCCCATGGTTTCAATATTCTGTTGAGCAAGTGTTTCAAATAGATATTCTTCACCCAATCGTCTTGCAGAATCCCCAGTACAGGTTTCTTCTTTACCTAAAACGGCATAGTTTACCCCAGAATGTTCTAAAATTTTAATGAGGTCTGTAGCGATTTTTTGATTTCGTGGGTCGTAAGAACCGGCACATCCTACCCAATATAATATATCAACTTCTTTCTTCTCAGCCAATGTGGGGAGTTTTATGCCTGCATCTTCCGCCCATTTGGTTCGGTCATTTTGCTGAAATCCCCATGGATTTCCATTATTCATGGTTTTTTCTAAACTTTCACTGGCCTGTGTTGGGGGTTTCCCTTCAGAAAGAACTAAGTATCGACGCATATCAGTTATGGTGGGCACATGCTCAATAAGCACCGGGCATTCTTCCATACATGCCCCGCAAGTGGTACATGCCCATAATTCATCTTCAGTAATAATATTACCTACTAAATCATCCGTTTTACCCATTCCCAATGTTTCAGCATAGAGTTGAACGCGAATATCAGTTATAATTTTCATAGGTGATAAGGTTTTTCCCGTATTTGTGGCGGGGCAAACGGTGGAACATCGGGCACATTCAGTACATGCAACAGAGTCTAATAATTGTTTCCACGTGAAATCTTTTACATTGCTTGCTCCCAAACTCATATTTTCAATATCTGCGTCAGGGTCTTCCATCATCTTGGCCACATGCATGGGGCGTAAAATGCCTCGTTTTTCACGATTAGTCATGGCAACATTGGCAACCACTGCAATGGCATGAAACATTTTTGTCATGGGTAGAATGGAAATAAACAATAAAGATGCAATGGCATGTGACCACCAGGCAGTATCGTGGACCGCCGCCCAAAATTCTAAATTTCCTAATTTTGAAATAGCATAGCCAAGCCAAGAATAATGAGCCGTTTCAGGTTGTTGGATTCCTAATCGTGCTGCTTCTGAAATGAATCCACCTACACAGAGGAAGATTAAAAAGAATAAAATTCCTGAATCACCTAAGAAACTTCCACGGCCTTTAAAATTATTTTGAGGAAGACGTTCAGGTTTGTTTCTGTGTCGTCGTGCCAATGCCATCACACAACCGGCAATGAGCATAGCACCACCAGTATCGTTTAGGAAGGCAAACCATGGCGTGTCGAATCCGGGTAAGTATTCTAAAAACCAACCGCGAGCCGTAAAAAAGTCAACGGTGGTGGCAAATAAAAGTTCTAAAAATCCCCATCCCATAAGGAAGTGCATAACAGAGGCATATGTGAATCGCTTGGAAAAGACTTTTCGTTGGCCCGCACCAAAACTGAGGGCATTGTAGATTTGAGCAGAGAAACTTAATGGGCGATAGTCTTCAGACCTCCCAATATTAACGGTGAATAATCGACGGAGGTTATAGGCCATGTAGAACATTGCAATAAATGCAAGAATATAAAATAGACTAGATACATGATGTACGTTTTCAGTCATTAATGCTCCTTAATTATCCATTATTTGAGTACGCTTATGATTTATAATCCTTAATGGATTGGGAAAGTTTCGGCAAAATTTCGAATAAATCACCAACCACACCATAATCTGCAATTTCAAAAATAGGTGCATTTGGATCTTTGTTGATTGCCACAATATTGTCTGAACCTTTCATTCCTACTTGGTGTTGAATGGCACCAGAAATTCCCACGGCTAAATACATTTTAGGAGTAACCACTTGGCCAGAAGAGCCCACTTGTCTCTCATGGGGTAACCATCCATAATCAACTACGGGGCGGGATGAACCTAATTCAGCATCTAAGACTTCTTTTAAATCTTCAACCAATGGAATATTTTCTTCCTTGCCAATACCTCTCCCAACAGAAACGACCACTTCTGCACGGGTTAAATCCACGCCACCTTTAGATTCTTTGAATCGTTCGCCAGGGCGAATGGAGGTTGGTACGGAAGATAAATCTACATCCATAGTTCGTGTAGTGGCAGAACCCGTTTCAACAGAATCAGCTCTAAAGGCACCCGACTGAAACGACATGAGGACTAATCCCTCAGCAGAAATATTTGTATTAATTTTGCCCTGGTACACTTGTCGAATTCCAGTGAGCCCAGCAGAGCCATCTGCATCAACGCAGTCAGAGATAAATGGTGCATCCAGTCGAGCACTTAAACGTGGTGCCCAATCACGCACTTGATATGTGTGCCCAAAAATAACCAGGTTTGCAGCAGTATCAGCAATAACTTGCTCCATGGCAGCCGTAAAATGTAGGGGGCTATATGTATTCAGAGCATCGTTGCTCACAGTAATAACGTCTGAAATATTATAACCGGTTAGTTTGTCCGTAAGTCCAGAGTCGAAACAAACGGCGGTAACATCTCCGCCTGATTCAGTTGCAAACTTTTGTGCACCTGCCAATGCTTCTACTGAATTACGTCCAACAGAATCGCCATCTCTTTGTATATAAACTAAAATTTTCATCGTATATCCTATAAAACTTTTATATCATTTGCAAAAATGTCAACTAATTTTGAAACTATTTCATCAGTTGTTCCATCCACATAAACCGTTTCTTTGGTTTTTTCGGGGATGTACATTTTTGTGGTGGATGTTTTAGAAGTGAGACTTAGTCCTAAATCTTCAGCAGATTTAGTATCGATTGTCTTCTTTTTCATCATCATAATTCCTCGAAGTGATGCATATCGAGGGGTATTGATTCCAGATTGAATCGTCAATGATGCAGGAAAGTCCAGCTCTGTCCATTGAAACCATCCACTTTCTAACTCACGCTTTGCTTTGATTGCAGAATCGCCAACCATTTCGGTTTCCATGACCAAAGATGCATGAGATGTATTCAAATGCTCTGCGATCAGAAGCCCTAACTGACCATTTCCCACGTCATCAGATTGAAGCCCTGAAAATATTAAATCAAAATTTTCATCTTTTAATGCAGCACCAAAAACCTTAGAAAGAGAAAGAATATCTAAATCATTGAATGCATCATCTCGAAGGAATAAGCCTCTGTCAGCCCCTTTTGATAATGCATCTTTTACCACTTGTAAAGATGAGTCAGCGCCAAGGGTGCAAGCGACTACTTCACCACCATGTGCTTCTTTTAGTAGTAATGCTTCTTCCAGTGCATAACTGTCAGATTCATTGGTAACAAATGTCAAGTCAGATGTATCGATTCCAAGACTGGTTGCATCAATTTTTAATGCGGCATCTTTATCTGGAACCTGCTTCATGAGAACACAGATTTTCATTCAAGAACTCCAAAAGTAAATAAATTTGTGGATTATAACTATTATAAATTTGATGTAATACTGGCAAAACAGTAAAATATCTGAGGAGAATTTATGACAAGTTCACATCTTGATACATTAAATATTTCCGTTTTTTACATGGGTAGAATTAAGTTTTAACCGTTTACCATGGGAACATATTGATCAAACGCATAATAATTTCATTAATTATCATCACCAGTTTATTTTCTGAACAGAATGAAGAAGGTAATTTTCAGCACACTGAATCTTCTAAATTCATTCGGATTTCAAAGATTTTTTCACCACCTATTATCGATGGATTTCTTGAAGATTCCTGTTGGGTTGATATCCCCATTATTTCAGATTTCATTCAAGACGAACCTTTCAATATGGCAGTTCCTACTGCAAAAAATGAAATCAAAATTGCCTACGATGAACAATCAATATATGTTGCGGCACGATTGCTGGACGTCTTTCCTGAAGAGATAACCAAACACATGGCACGACGAGATGGGTGGCGAAAGGTGATGATGTCAGATTGGTTTAGCATTGAAATTGATTCGTATCACGACCACCAAACGGCCTTTGAGTTTTTGGTAAATTCCATGGGGGTTCAATTTGATGATATGGTTTTTGATGATAGCTATCGAAATACTGAATGGAATGCAGTTTGGGAGTCAGAAGTATCATTCGATGAAAAAGGATGGAATGTAGAAATGCGAATTCCATTTTCGGTGTTAAGATTTTCAGATGAGACTGAAATCACAATGGGCTTAAATCTGAATCGTTATATCCAACGCAAAAATGAACTTATGTCATGGGTAGTATCTCCACAGGGGCAAGGCGGTATTGTATCCAAGTTTGGTGATTTGGAAGGGATAAGTGGAATTGAAACAAGTAAAAAACCATTTTCAATACACCCTTTTATAAATTTGGGAAATATTAATACCCATAATTATCATCTATCTTCTTCAAGTAAGGATGAGTTTGGAATTTCTCACTCTCATGTGAATAAAAATGATAAAAAAGTGGGATTAAATTTAAAGTATTTGCTCTCCCAAGATATTGTAATAGATGCTGCATTTAATCCTGATTATGGTCAAATTGAAGCAGATCCTGCAGATTTCAACATATCTTATTTTGAGACCTATTTTATGGAAAAAAGACCCTTTTTTATGGAGAATTCTACCTTATTTGATACCCCCATTGAAGTGTTCTACTCTCGTAGAATAGGTACAAACCGTGAGTACATGATGGGAAACTGGCAAGCTCCCATGAATTCGATGGTAAAATATGCAGGGAAGATTACGGGAAAAACAAAAAATGGATTATCTTTTGGTACAATTTCAGCAGTAACTAATGATGATAACAGCTCCTGGTTTGAGGTTAATTCAAATTCTAACTTTTTAGTGAGCCGAGTGACTCAAGATTTGTTTGAAGGGAATTCATATATGGGTTTTTTATCCACCATTTATAATGATTCAACCATGACTCATTATGTGAATTCGGTAGATATGCTCTCATATTTTTTGGATAATCAATTGGTAATAGATGGTCAACTTATCCATTCACAAACAGAAGAATCAGGAAGTGGGATTTCCTTTGAAATGAATTATAATCCAACCGAAAAGATTTTGTCTTCTTGGATTGACTTTGAATATTTTGACAAAGAATTTAACATTAATGATGTGGGTTATTTATATCGAAATAATCTAAAAAAAATACAAGGTGGCGTTGGATTTTATTGGCCTGAACTAGATTTATCCATCCCCATATTAGACGGTCGAGTGGATTTGAATTTTAATAAAATGACTAATCTAGATGATTTGGTGTTAAATAATTCAATGGGAATAAGTACTACGGTCACGTTCAATAATTTATGGTATTTGGGTGGTGGCTATAATTACATGGCAGAACATCATGATGACTTGTCTCTGTATGATTATCATGAAAAAATATTTGGTCCTTCAATAATGATTCCCAAAGGTTCAGAAATAAATACATATATTGGGAATGATCCTCATGCTATTTATACTGTTAATTCAAATGCAACATTTTGGAATAATGACTATGAAGATGGTGAGGCACAATCTATTTCATTTGGCATACATGCTAGTGAATTTTTAGACTTTGATTTTGAGTATAGGCAGTCGGCTTCCGAAGAAAAATATAGATGGATTGAAGCCTACTATAAAGCCACAACAGAGTATATTTTTGCCGCATCCCATAATCAATCACAAAAGTATATTTATGGGATAAATTATAGTCATAGTCGAAAAACCAGCCTCCAATTACACGCTGAATATTATACCAGTAAAAATGATTATGGGCTGTTTTATAAATATGATTCTGAAAATATGGATTATGATGCCATAGAACTTTCAGATTATTATGTTTCCTATGAAGATTTGACACCAGAAAATTCTCTAGATAACCCTTTAAATCCTCAAGACCATGTATATCATTATACAAAAGATCATATTCTCAATTTAAATTTGGTATTTAATCATGAGTTTAGGCCAGGGTCAAATGTGTATTTTGTATATTCAGTATATCGTGATGTGGTAGGTAAAGAGATGGATAGTTTTTCTCAGTTCTTGAAATATGTACCCACTGAAACCGAATTGGTAGAGGTGAATTTTACTCAGTCCCTGTATTTAAAAATAGATTATGGGTTTGATTATTAACTAATCCCTCGTGAAAACTTTTACCGTTGCACAAGGCTCACCGTAAAGAATATGATTGGCATATTGAGATAGCTGAGCCGTTATAATCAAATAGGCCCATGTGGGTACTGGCACTGACGTACACCCTTTTATCAATACCCTTTTTCCTTTGTATTTTGACCACTCAATTTCATCAACGAGCTGGCGAAATGGTTTTTCTTTTAATATCCCATCAGTGAGGAAATGGTCTAAGTAAATAGTTTCCATTATTCCCAAGAACCTTCTTCTTCTGTAGAAGTTTCAGATTTTTCACTGGATGCGGGAAATCCCAATTGAACCCGTGCCTCATCGCTCATCATTTCAGGTGTCCAAGGCGGATCAAAAGTAACTTCAACATCTGCTAATTCAACAGAATCATTCATCTCTAATTTTGATTTAATATCCATGGCCATTACGTTCCCCATTGTACAACCAGGCGTCGTTAAGGTCATTAAGATGTTTACATCAGAATTTCCTGAAGTATTTTTAGAAATCTTTATACTATAGATGAGTCCCAAGCTCCACAGATCCACCGGAATCTCAGGATCAAAGCATTGTTTTAGTACATCTATAACGTCATTTTCAGATACCATTGCCATTGTTTCTCCTTACACCGCCATTTTGCGGATTCTATTTACTGTTTTTACCACCTTGTCTATGGTGTAGTCAATTTCAGATTCTGTGTTAAATCGGCCAATTCCAAAACGGATGGATGCATGAGATTGTTCTTTGTTCAATCCCAGCGCCAATAAAACATGAGATGGTTGAATACTGGCAGAAGTGCAAGCTGAACCACTTGATAATGCAATGTCTCGCATGCTCATCATAATAGAGTCACTTTTTGCAGAAGGAAAACTAACATTCAAATTCCCAGCAAGTCGAAAATCCATAGTTCCATTAATAATTAAATTTGGAATCTCAGATTTGAGTCCATCTAAAAGTTTATCTCTTAGTCGCTTAATTCGTGTAGATTCTTCAGCCATTTGTTGTTGTAAGATTTCACAGGCTTTCCCAAGCCCCACAATATTATGTACCGCTAAAGTCCCTGATCGAAATCCCTTTTCATGTCCACCCCCATGAATGATTGGAGCTAATTTTATCCGTGGATTCTTACGTCTAATATATAAAGCGCCACATCCTTTGGGACCATAAATTTTGTGTGCTGAAATTGAGAGTAGGTGAATATTCATTTTTTCCACATCAATGGGAATCTTACCCACAGATTGTGCTGCATCCACATGAAAAATTAAATTGTGAGTTTTACAAATTTCACCAATTTCAGTAATGGGTTGAATGGTACCAATTTCATTATTAGCATGTAAAACTGAGACCAAAAAAGTATCTTCACGAATGGCTGATTTCAATTTTTCTAAATCAATGAGTCCATCGCTTTTAACAGATAAATAAGTGATTTGAAAGCCGGTTTTTTCTAAAAATTCGCAAATATCTAAAACCGCTTTATGCTCGGTCTTGAATGTAATAATATGCTTTTTTGAAGATTCAGTTTGGGCCGAACCTTTTAACGCCAAATTAATTGATTCAGTGGCACCACTGGTAAAAATAATTTCTTGAGGAGAAGCTCCAATAGTGTTAGCTACTTTTTCTCTGGCAATATCCACCGCTTCTTCCGCCTCCCAGCCAAAAGCGTGACTACGACTTGCCGCATTCCCAAATTTGTTGGTTAGATAGGGCATCATGGCATCCAAAACTTTTGGGTCTAATGGTGTTGTGGCCTGATTATCCAGATAAATTTTGTTCATTAATTCACGCAAAAGGGTGAGATGAGTTGAAATTTGGGGATATCAATTTTTACAAAATGACCATCTTCTCGTTTTACTTGGTAATGGCCGGTCATCATTCCAAATTCAGTTTCTAAAGGGCAAAAGCTGTTATAACTAAATGATGCTCCCGCATTAATAATAGGTTGTTTCCCGATAACGCCTTCGCCATCTATCACTTCCAGTCTGCCAGTGGCATCTGTGATTTCCCAATGCCTATCTAAAAGTTTGATATTTGCTCCACTTTCGTTTGTGATAGTAACCCAATAGGCAAAAAAATATCGAGGGATGTCAGGGTTTGTATGCTCTGGAATATATTTACTCACCACTTGAACTTTGATGCCTGCGGTGATTGCTTCAGCAATTTTCTCTGAATCTATCATAGGATGTTTACTTTTGATCCATCATGGTTAGACTGAACTTCCCCAATAATATGGGATGCTAAAGTTCCTTTTAATTTGAGTGTTTTCACCAATGATTCTACTTTATTCGGTGATACAGAAATTAGTAGTCCCCCAGAAGTTTGGGCATCAGCTAACATGTGCAATTGAAATTTTGCAAGATGCTCAGCAGGGATAATATCATTTTCTACAAATTCAAGATTACGTTTGGTGCCACCCGGAATTACCCCATCCTGAGCCAATTCAAATACACCATTCATAAATGGCATGGAATCAAATTCGATAGTGGCAGATACATTACTCCCTTTGCACATTTCTAATAGATGGCCTAAAAGTCCGTATCCAGTAATATCTGTACACGCATTTACACCCACTTCTGCCATGGCTTCTGCAGCAGATTTATTAAGGGTACGCATTGTTTCAATGGCAATTTTCATTATGCTATCATTGGCAGTATCTCGTTTGATTGCCGTGGAAATTATACCTGTTCCCAATGGTTTGGTTAGCACCAACAAGTCACCCACTTTTGCCGTATCATTTGGAGTCAATTTATCAGGATGCACTTCACCGGTAACCACCATCCCATATTTAGGCTCTTTGTCTTTTACTGTATGTCCACCTAAAATGGGAATTCCCGCCTCTTTGGCAACACTTATCCCGCCATTTAATATGTCAGTCAGTACGGATAAAGGGAGTTCATCAGAATTAAATGCTGCCACATTTAAAGCAAATAGGGGAGTACCCCCCATGGCATAAATGTCAGAAAGTGAATTTGCTGCCGCGATTTGTCCAAATGTGAATGGATCATCAACAATTGGCGTGAAGAAGTCAACACTTTGGATGATAGTTCTGCCGTCATCTAAAGTATAAACGGCTGCATCATCTGAAGAATCGAACCCTACCGCACCTTGTGCTAACTGGGGTTGGTGTAAATTGCTCAGCACTGCTTCCAGGTCCGCCGGACCCAGTTTGCATGCTCAGCCTGCGCCGGAGCTATACTGTGTTAATTTTATATTATCTGCCATGCGGAAAATTTAGGCATAATTAGTGATGTTTATGGTGGGAGTATTTTCAAGTTATAGTTTTAGCTATAATTTTTACCCGGCCCTTTAGGGCGGGTAAGGGAATGCCACTTTACAGGGCTTTAGTCCAATTAATCACTGAATCCATACTTATTCATAAACTCATCATACTCTTCTGAGAAGGGTTTTACGCGATGGTGTTCTTCTTGATTCCTAATGTATTTTCTGACTTTTGGTAAAACAGATTCACTCACAGATATGGCAAAATACTTATCTTGCCATTCAAATTTTCCGTTTATTACTTGATTCTTGTTTACCCAAAAAGAGGCTTCACCCTTTAAGAGTTAGGCAACTTCAGAGATAGATTGCTTTGCACCCAGTGAAATTAGAACATGTAAATGTTCTTTTCCCCCATCAATTGAATCAATGTAAATATTTTGTTTAATTGCGTTCTCTTTGATATGAATAATAATTTTATTTTTTACATTTTTAGTGAGTAATGGATGTCTCTTTTTAGTTGTCCATACAAAATGAATCCATACCTTTATATATGCCATTTTTAATCCTTTCATTGGGCTAAAGCCCTGACGTCTGTTGCTTGTTTTCCCCAACGCTAAAGCATTGGGTAATTATTTTTCAATTTCCCTGCCTTTTAAGGCTGGGAATTATGGATACTACATTTATTATCCCCTTTAAGCTGGGGATTAAGAATACAAAAATTACCCTGCCCTTTAGGGCGGGGTATGTGGTTGCCCACAAGCAGGGCTTTAGCCCAATTTATTACTGACCCACTGGCCCCAGCGTGTTTCGGAGTAAAACTATATGTCGTAGGCAAATTTGAAACGCCACAAATAATATGATGATGACCCACCAATATTTTCGAAGGATTTTGAGTTTCCACTGAATTAGTCGTTGGATGTTGGTAAATATATTATTTTGCATATTTTTGATAGTTTAATTGATATTATTATTCTATTAATTAGAGCTAAAAATCTACAACTCTAAGTTTGATAGGGGCAACAGCCATTTTTTTAGAATTATCCCTCAAAATATTTCCCGTAATTCTTTGAATATTTTTTAGGGTGTGAACTTTAAAATTGGGTAAATTTAGGGGCTGAATTTTTAGCATATTTTTGCGTTTACATAATAAGGAATACATACTCTCATGAGTGACCAAAATAAGACCGTTGAAGAATTAGATGTGGTAACCATCCGCTTCGCCGGCGATTCAGGTGATGGAATGCAGTTGACTGGCACCCAATTTACCGACAATACTGCCATTTTTGGCAATGACCTTTCTACCCTCCCTGACTACCCTGCAGAAATTCGCGCCCCGGCCGGTTCATTGGCAGGTGTAAGTTCATTTCAATTACAATTTAGTAATCAAGATATTCATACCCCTGGTGATGACTTAGATGTGTTGGTGGCAATGAATCCAGCTGCACTTAAAGTGCACCTTCCTGATTTGCAAGATAATGGAATGGTAATGGTGAATACAGCTAATTTTTCTAAAAAGAATCTAAAACTTGCGGGCTACGAAGAGAGTCCACTTGAAGATTCAACTTTTGATAATTATCGTTTAATAGAAGTGGATATGACCAAATTGGTTGCCACTGCTTTAGAAGATATGGACATGTCTCCCAAGTTGAAGGCTAGATCAACCAATATGTTTGCATTAGGACTTTTGTATTGGTTATACGAGCGTGATATGGATTCTTCAATTAAGTTTATTACCAAAAAATTTGCGAAGAAACCTGATATTATTGATGCCAATGTGAAGGCATTAAAAACAGGTTATTTTTACGGTGAAACGATTGAGGCCATAAAAACCACATACCGTGTTCCAAAAGCAGAATTTGCAAAAGGTACATACCGAAATATTATGGGTAATCATGCGTCTGCCATTGGTTTAGTAGCAGCCGCTGAAAAAGCTGGATTGAATTTATTCTATGGTGGATATCCTATAACACCGGCCAGTGATATTTTGCATTATTTGTCAAATTACAAAAACTTCGGCATTAAAACCTTCCAAGCGGAAGATGAAATTGCGGGTGTATGTAGCGCGATTGGTGCGGCATTTGCTGGCGATTTAGCGGTAACGGCCAGTAGTGGTCCTGGAATTGCATTAAAGGGTGAGGCCTTAGGGCTTGCGGTTATGACAGAACTTCCATTAGTGGTGGTGAATGTGCAAAGAGGTGGACCTTCAACAGGGCTCCCTACAAAAACCGAGCAATCTGATTTGTTTCAGGCAATGTATGCGCGAAATGGTGAATGCCCTATGGTGGTGATTGCACCTGCAACTCCATCTGATTGTTTCAATATTTCGTTTGAAGCCTGCAAGATTGCATTAGAACATATGATTCCGGTCATGATTTTGTCAGACGGTTATGTGGCAAATGGCTCAGAACCATGGATGCTTCCAGCTGCTGATGACCTCCCAGAGATTAAGGTGACCAAGGCAACAGACCCTGAAAACTTTATGCCATATTCACATGCTGAAGGTACGGTGGCTCGCCCATGGGCAGTGCCAGGAACGCCTGGATTAGAGCATCGAATTGGTGGACTTGAAAAAGAAGATCAAACGGGTAATGTGAACTATGACCCTGATAATCATCATTATATGAATGTACATCGTCAGAATAAGGTGGATGCAATTGCCAACTATATTCCTGAAGCTAAGGCGTATGGTGATGACAGTGGTGAGCTTTTAGTGTTGGGTTGGGGTGGCACGCATGGTGCCATTCGTTCATCCGTTGAACGAGCACAAAAGGCAGGACATTCAGTATCACATCTTCACTTGAGACATATAAATCCATTTCCTAAAAATTTAGGTGAGGTATTGGGTAATTACAAGAAAGTGTTGATTCCTGAATTAAATTTAGGCCAGCTTTCAACCATGATTCGTGCAAAGTATTTAGTGGATGCACAAGGCTTAAATAAGGTTGCAGGTAAACCATTCACAACAACAGAAGTATATAACAAAATACTACAAATGGTAAAGGGTTAAGCCATGGCAGAAGTTATAGAAAATACATTAACACGTAAAGATTTTATCTCTGATCAAGAGGTGAGATGGTGCCCCGGGTGTGGTGATTATGCCATTCTTGCAGCGGTTCAAAAAGTGTTTCCTGAATTGGGTGTTAAGAAAGAAAACTTTCTTATTGTATCTGGTATTGGTTGCTCCAGTCGTTTTCCATATTATATGGATACGTATGGATTCCATTCAATTCATGGTCGTGCCCCTGCATTTGCATCAGGTGCGAAATTAGCAAACCCTGATTTATCAGTATGGATTGTTACCGGTGATGGTGATGCCATGAGTATTGGCGGAAATCATTTTATCCATGTACTGCGACGAAATTTAGATGTGAATATTCTCATGTTTAACAATCGTATTTATGGACTAACAAAGGGGCAATATTCACCCACTTCTGAGTTAGGAAAAGTTACTAAATCTACGCCTATGGGTTCATTGGATTATCCATTTAATCCACCATCATTGGCATTAGGTTCAGGAGCTACATTTGTGGCAAGAACCATTGATCGTGAGTCAAAGCATTTGGCATCCATTGTGAAAGAATCTCATGCGCATAAGGGTGGTTCATTTGTAGAAATCTATCAAAATTGCAATATCTTTAATGATGGTGCATTTGCAAATATGACCGACCGCGAAACCAAAATGGAAACCCAATTGGTACTTGAAGAAGGTCAGCCAATGATTTTTGGTAAAGACAAAGATAAGGGTATTACTTTGATTGGCTCTCAATTATCAGTACTTCAATTGGGTGATGATAGAAATACGGATGATGTTTTGGTTCATAATTCAAGCGATAAGAATATGGCTCGTTTATTAGCAGGCATGACTTATAATGGTGAGTTACCTACTCCTATTGGTGTTCTTTATAAAGAAGAACGTGCCACTTACGATGATATGATGATGACACAATTACAATCTGCTGTAGATTCAAAAGGGCCTGGCGATTTAGATAATCTCATTAAAGGTTCCAATACCTGGACCGTGTAGAATAGGGAAGACCATGCGCAAAGAACGTGATTCAATGGGAGAGATGCAAGTACCAGATAATGCTTATTATGGTGCTCAAACTCAACGTGCAATCGAAAATTTTCCTGTAAGTGGAATAACGATACCATCATCTATGATTCGTGCATTGGGAATGATTAAACGCTCAGCGGCGGTGGTAAACCATGACCTTGGAAATTTAGATGAAGCCAGACGAAATGCTATAATTGAAGCGGCGGACGAAGTAATTTCAGGTAAATTTGATGCGCAGTTTTTGGTGGATGTTTTTCAAACTGGATCAGGCACTTCAAGCAATATGAATACCAATGAGATTATTGCCAATCGTGCCAGTGAAATTATGGGTGGCGTAGTGGGTTCACGAGAGCCTGTTCACCCTAATGATCATGTGAATTATGGTCAATCCAGTAATGATGTGATACCCACATCAATTCACGTAGCAGCCAATATTGAGATAGAAAAGTCGTTGATTCCCACATTAGAATCATTGGCAGATGCATTGGAGGAAAAGGCCGTTGAGTTTGACAGTATTATTAAAATTGGTCGAACTCATTTACAAGATGCTACTCCTATTCGATTGGGACAAGAGTTTTCAGGCTATGTTCAGCAAATCCGAAATGGTATTACCCGATTAAAAAATAGCCAAGATTTACTTTCTGAGTTGGCACAAGGCGGAACTGCCGTGGGCACTGGCATAAATACCCAAAAAGAATTTGGGTCCCGAATTGCCAAAGAATTATCATCCCTTTCAGGCGTTACATTTACGGAAGCTACCAATCATTTTGAGGCACAAGCAGCGCAAGATGCGGCAGTAGAAACTTCTGGTGCGTTAAAAACATTGGCAGTGTCATTATCAAAAATTGCCAATGATATTCGCTGGTTGGGTTCTGGTCCTCGTGCCGGTTTAGGTGAGATTACCTTGCCTGCGGTTCAGCCCGGGTCATCTATTATGCCAGGGAAAGTGAATCCAGTAATTTGTGAGTCTATGATACAGGTTTGTGCCCAAGTAATTGGTAATGATACGGCAATTACAATAGGTGGAATGGGTGGTGTTTTTGAGTTAAATCTCATGTTACCTGTGATTGCCCATAATTTGCTCCAATCTATTCACATCCTGAATGGTGCTTGTGAAATGTTTAAAGTAAACTTAGTTGAAAATTTAGAAGCAGATGAAAAGGCGTGTGCCGATTATATCGAAGGCAGTTTAGCCATGTGTACATCTTTGGCGCCAGTCATTGGTTACGATAAAGCGGCCCATTTGGCCCATGTTGCCTATGAAACGGGTAAAACAGTTCGAGAAGTGGCCATGGATGAAAATGTGCTTCCTGAAGATGAGTTGACCCGATTGCTAGACCCTCGGTCAATGACCGAACCCAATTCATAATTTCTGAAACAAATATTGTTGATTTAAGTTTACGGTGCAATGCATCACTGTATGTAAATTTTTAGGCGAGATTCGAGTTGAAGAAATCCAATAAAACATATAAAAATAATTCTTGGGGTAAGGTGTTCTTAAACACCTTTCTCTTTTTATTGGCATGTTTCCTCTGCGTCATAATCTATCTTATGGTCTTATCTCGAGACCTCCCCTCGTTAGAAGAATTACAACGTTTTAACCCTGAACAAGTCTCAAAAATCATGTCTGCCGACGGTAAAGTAATTAGCGAATTATATATTCATAAACGGGATGTGGTGAAGATTAGTAAAATTCCACGGCATTTACGCAATGCTTTACTCTCTATGGAAGACCGCCAGTTTTATACCCATTCAGGAATGAGCTTCCAATCAATATTTCGGGCCATTATTATTGATATTGCCACTATGAGTACTCGTCAAGGGGCCAGTACAATTACGCAACAGTTGGCGCGGAATATGTATAATACGATTGGCTTTAAAAAGACCATTACCCGAAAATTAAAAGAGTTGATAACTGCCCTTAATATTGAACAAGCCTATACCAAAGCAGAGATTATGGAGCTCTATTTGAACTCCGTTTATTTTGGGCATGGTACCTATGGTGTTGAGGCCGCATCAAAACATTATTTTGGGAAGAATGTAGCCAATATTAATTTAGATGAGTGTGCCATTTTGATTGGCTTACTCCCTGCTCCGGCTCGATACTCACCCATTCGACATCCAGAAAAATCACTATTTAGACGAAACTTAGTCTTAAGAGTTATGCGTGATCAAGGGTATATCTCTGAGGCAGATTATGCCATCACAAGGGCTAAAGAATTACCGGTACGAATTACCTCAGAAGATGAGGGAATGGCACCCTATTTTTCAGAATATATCCGTCGTCAATTAGAATTGATTGATGAGGAATTGGATATCAATTTATATAAAGATGGATTGGTAATTCATACCACATTGGATAGCCGTGTGCAAAAGGCCTTGGAAAAATCATTCGATAAAGGCATTCGTCGAAATCAATCCGTTTTGAATAAGGAAATGGTTTCAAATAAAACAAAATTCAAAAAAGCATTAGGCAAAAGTCAATTCCCCCAAGATAGTTTATTGACTATTTTAGCTGAGGACGGTGTGATTCCCGGGTCATTGCGGAATCAATTTTTGGTGCAAGGGGCAGCAGTGGTTTTAGACCCTGTACATGGTGGAATTTTAGGTTTAGTGGGAGGTCGCCAAGAAGACGAATATCGTGATCAGTTTAACCGTGCGACTCAGGCCAAACGTCAGCCCGGCTCTGTATTCAAGCCCATGATTTATCTTACCGCATTAGAAAAAGGCCATACGCCAACCACTCAATTATTGAACCAACCCTTGGTCTTTTTTATTGATGATACCATCAAATGGAATCCCCAAAATCATGATGGCTCTACGGGGCTACTCACCACATTACGAGATGGACTCCGTCGATCATTAAATTTAATTTCGGTTCGGGTGGTACAAGAATTAATACATCCAAGAGATGTGGTAAAAAATGCCAAATTGTTTGGACTCACCACACCCATCCGTGGGGTAGATGCGATTGCATTAGGCGTATCAGAAGTGTACCCATTAGAAATTACAGCCGCATATTCAGCATTGGCAAATAATGGAATCTACACCAAGCCAATTTCTATTACTCGTATTGAAGACCGACATGGACAAGTGATTAAAGAATTTATACCAGATAGTCGCGAAATTAAAGATGAATCGGTAGTCTATTTATTACGTGATATGATGCGCTCCGTAGTGGATGGCGGTACAGGTGGATCATTACGTTGGAAATATAAGTTTTATGCACCGGCTGCCGGTAAAACAGGTACCACCAACTCAAAAGCCGATGCATGGTTTGTAGGTTATACTCCCCAAATCGCATTAGGGGTATGGGTGGGAATGGATGACCCTGCTGTATCATTGGGTGAAAAACAATATGGGTCATCGGCAGCATTGCCTATTTTTTCCAGAGCCATACGTGATATTTACAAAAATGGTGACTTTGCCTATTTAAATGAGTCTATTCAGTTTGATGATAAAGCAGATTGGCAACGTCCAGCTGGAATTATAGAAGTAGAGATTTGTGCAGAAACTTATGACAAGGCCACACCCACTTGCCCATTAAGCCGAGAAATTTATTTAAAAGACCATCGCCCCCGACAAAGCTGCCAAAAGCATGCAAATCCATTTTCTCGATTTAAGAAAAACTAGTAAAACAATTATTAATGGTTAGGAAAAACAGGGATTCGGTTTTAGGAATTAGGGGACAGGGAAAGGAAATTTTGCTGTTTAACTTTTCAAAGGTTCTAAACCTTTGAAAGGTTGTGCAAGCGGAGGATTACTTTTTTTATAAAAATCTCCATGCCTCAGTATCTCTGTGGTAAAACTAAATTACCTTCTTCATGTACTTTGTGAACTTAGTGTTAAAAATAAACGTCATAAATGAATTATTTTAGATATTAGAAGTTAGACGATTAGCGGTTAGATAAAAACAAAAATGACATAGATTGTCATACTAAACCCTGAAATCTAAATCCTAAATCCTAATTCCCGCCATTAAGCACTTTCTAAACTAAATCTCCGTGCCTCAGTGTCTCTGTGGTAAATACTGATCCCTGAAACCTATCCCCTAAAACCTAACTGGTCCTAATATCTACACCCAATTTATCGGCCAATTCATTCATGTCATTATCTAAACGGGGGATATCTAATTCAGGGTGGCTCACACGGGCGGTCATGGTAAAAAGAATGGTGCCAGAAATAGGCGCATTTTCAGTACCCGTTTCCATCTCTTCAATATTGATTCCCTTTTCTGCCAACCTCTCAGCTACTTTGTGGACTAATCCTTCATTGTCTGCACCAGACAGGTGAATCTCACATTGGGGAATGGTTGCATCCATGGTAAATGGAGATGTTTTTTGTATAGAAATTTGTAATCCTTGAATACCTCCCAATGCCACGGTGAGGGATTCTGTCCATTCAGCAGAGACGGAAACTAAAATCATGGTGGTGAAATCTGAGCCCAATTTCATCATTCTACTTTCTTCAATATTGCCGCCGTGCGTGGTTATGGCACCGGTAAGATGTGATACAATGCCCGGTTTGTCTGCTCCGAATGCGGATATAATTATATGATCCATAAAAAGTCCTTTATTGTTGGCGCATTGCCAAACTATTCTATAATAAGTGGGGGTAATTTAGGGGATTCAGATGAAATCTCAATAGATTTGGTCATCATTTTTACGGCAATCTCTAATTTTTTTGAGGATGTGCAATAGGATGTGAACAAATTATCACCCTTGTGAACAAAATCTCCACGCTTCACATGAATGGTGAATCCGGCACTGGGATCAATAATATCAGTAATTTTCTGTCGGCCCGCACCCATTTCAACCAAGGCATTCCCCAATAAAAGGGTATCAATATTTGAGATATATCCATCTTGAATCGCCGTAATTTTAGTAGAATATTTAGGGGTATGGAGGTTGATATCGGTGAGTGAGTCTGCATCCCCACCATGAGCGGTTACCATATCTTTGAATATTTGGAACGCTGAACCATCAGTGATTGAAGCTTCCATTTTAGCATGAGGATTCTCAATCTGAGCCATCTCTAATGCCTTCTTGCCCAAGTGAAAGACCACCTCCATTAAATCGGTGGGGCCATCTCCTTTTAGACATTGCACTGATTCTACCACTTCACACCAATTCCCTGCCATATTCCCCAGGGGTTCATCCATATTGGTGATGGCAGGATAAACATTCACGCCATGTGCCGCCCCCGTTGCTTTCAAAAGTTCACCCAAATTCTGTGCATCTTCAAGGGTGGACATAAATGCACCATTTCCTGTTTTGATATCCAAGACTAAGCCCTTAATTCCCTCTGCAATTTTTTTGCTCATAATACTGCCACAAATTAAAGGATAGGATGCCACAGTATTTGTCACATCTCTGAGTGCATAAATTTTTCCATCAGCAGGGCATATTTCAGATGTTTGACACATAATGGAGATTCCCACATCCTCCACAATTTGCCCGAATTTTTCCGATGAAATTTCACAATTATACCCAGGAATAGTTTCAAGTTTGTCGATGGTTCCACCCGTATGGCCTAAACCACGTCCGGCCACCATGGGCACGTAACATCCACATGCGGCTAAAATGGGTCCCAATATAAATGAGACTTTATCGCCCACTCCACCGGTACTATGTTTATCTACCACAAACCCAGGAAGGTGAGAGAAATCTAATTGTTTTCCAGAATTGAGAATGGCATCCGTATATGCGGCGGTCTCAGAATGATTGAGCCCATTTTTCATGACGGCCTGTAACCAAATCGTCATTTCAGAACCCGTAACTTTTCCAGTAGTATAATCAGTAACTAAAGCGGTGATTTCAACATCTGTTAGGGGAGTTTGAGATAGTGTTTTTTGAATTATGGCTTCAGATGAAGACATACCGTATTAGCCTTGATTTTTATATTCTTGTGAGAAGTCAATGTAATGTTGTGTACGCTCAATAATCATTTCCAATTCTTCATCGGTGGTTTGGCGAACAATTTTTGCGGGTAATCCCACCACCAAAGAACGAGGGGGAATAATCATATTGGGCGGCACCACTGCTCCGGCACCTACAATTGAACCTTCACCTACCACTGCATCATCCATAATAATAGAGCCCATACCAATGAGGCATCGGTCTTTAATAGTGGCCCCATGGATAATGGCTTTATGGCCCACCGTTACCTCATCTCCAATTCGAGTAGGGGAAATATCAGTGGTCACATGAATAACTGAATTATCTTGAATATTACTTCTATTGCCGATTGTAATAAAATGCATATCGCCACGAACAACGGTACCAAACCAGAGCGATACGTCTTCACCCAAAGTTACATCACCAATCAAATCTACTGATTCAGAGATATAACATGATTCTGGAATAATGGGGGATTTTCCTCTAAACTTTTTGATCATTTTGAATCACCATTCTTTTTAAAAATATTTAGAATTTCAAGATTAATAAATTGTTGCTCCCTTGATGTGCGATAGCAAAGGAATGTACCCAACGCCCCTAATATTAAATTTGGAAGCCACATGGAGAGGGCAGGAGAGAGTGAGCCTCTATCTGCAAATTCTTCCCCCGCGATAAGAAAGGCCCAGTATATAATGAAAAACCCCAGACTGAATGCCATACTTACGGCGAATCCACCTTTACGAGCCATAATGCCCAACGGTGCACCAATGAGGATGAATACTAAACTGGCCAATGGAATAGAGAATTTTTTGTGAAGCTCCACCGTATATTTATTAATGGACCGCAAATATGAATTGATAAGAGAGAAGTCACTTTGGATTCCCCGTTTTAAATTTTTAATTCGACGTTTGAATGGGTCCACTTTTTTAGGGGATGCTTTTGATAGTGAGTCTATGACTGAAAGTTCAAACGTTTCAATATGAGCGGTTACTTCTTCTAATGTTGAAAAGGTGGGAACGTGGATAAGCGCTTCTTTACTCAGCCGATTTTCAACACGTGTTCTCACATTTTCTACCTTCTCATGGAAAGATGAAATTTTGTCCTGCATCATGGTATAGTTCATTTCTCGATCACCTCGAATACTACTATCACGTCGGTTTAAATTGAGATTATCCACAGGAATTATGACTTGATAATGATCAAATAAAATTTGGCGGTATTCATCATCTCGGCTGGAAAGTTCATGAATGACACCATTGCTCAAATTGAGGAGGACGCCATCCTCTAACATTTCTATGGTTCCCTCATTAGCGGTAACGGTTCGTTGAGAAATATCAGAGGCTTTATTGAAAATAATGATATTGGTAAATAGGTCATCTTTACGGCCGCCCAAAAGAATATTATTTTCAGGGAGTGTATCGATGAAATAGCCCACTTCAAATTCTAAATCTGGGCGTTTCCGACTCAAATCGGATGAAAGTAAGCGTGCCTTATGATTCATTTCGGGGAGGGCAAAATTATTGAATACAATCATGAGTAATGTAACAACAGCCCCAAATCCAATGGCAGGAAGGAGAAGTTGTAGAAATCCTGTGCCCGATGATCGCATGGCGGTAATTTCATTATCGGATGATAGTCGCCCAAAAGCCATCAGTGTTGCCACTAATACTGCCATAGGAACGGCCAATGCTAGAATCCATGCAAGATTTAAAAAAATGAATTCACACAGTAGAAAGATATCTAAACCCTTACCTAAAAATTTATCAACGCTTTTCAATAAGAAATTAGCCAGGAGTACAAATAGGAGTACAAATAATGCCATGGTGAATGGAAGAATATGCTCTTTTATAATATATTTGGAAAGGATTTTCATGTATTAAATTTAAACTAATTTATTTTAATGGGTATAATAGATGATATTTTTTTCCATTTTCTGTAAATTCAATCATGGGTGAGGGTAATTTAAGGGAATTTAGTGTCTGAGCTACCCAATGCCAACGGCTATCGTGATTAGGAAGTATAGAAAATAAATTGAAATCTAATCCAAAATAGTAATTCTCTTTTAATGGATAACGGGGTTCACCAACTACATTATACCCCCTAACGCTATAACCCAAAGCTAAATCAAGACCATTTAACCACATCTTTTTATAATTATTAGGTAGTAAATTTTTTACATTAATAGACATGAAAAATGTAATTTCTTCATAATTTTCTACAAGGCCAGCACTATTGATTTTCATATCATGGATAAATTTTGGATAATTATATAAATATTTAGGTGTGAAATTTTGAAAAAATGGGATATACTGCTGTAGATAAAAATACATTATTCCGATTGTATTTGAATAAATATCTAATTTACTAAACCCGTAATCCGGAGCAAGTCCATCCTTATATTCAAGTTGAAATAGTAGGATGAAACTCAAGATACCACTATACAATTTTGCTTTATTCCAATTGAAACCTGCTGCAATGAAGAGATCAGTATTTAAATTTGATAGATAGTACCCACTGTAGGCGTGTCCAAATTTATCTGCTAGCTCTGCATAATTTATATCAAGGTCATAATGAAAATCTACTTCTTCACCATACCACCATGCTGGTTGAAGAATATATTTATATATAATGGCTTGATTTATAATTAGCAGAGAACTTGATTTGATCATCCTCATAGGAGTGATATGTGATTTTTTATAGGGTGTACCACCTGAGAAAGTATATTTCCGGTGGCCCGCATATGTAAATTTTTCAATAGATAGATATTGATCTATATTCTGTGAAGTATAAAGATGATCATTGGTATTTGTAAGTAAATTTTCACTAATCAGTTCATTACTTAAACATTGAAAAGTGAAGATTAGAAATAATATTATGGATTTATAATTCAGGATATTTTTTATAAAGTTTATCTAAAGATGTAGATGTAATGGATTGATCTAAATCTTTCGCGATCAAATAGTGATGAATTGCATCTTTTGATTTTTTTTGTTTTTGTTTTACCTGAGCTAGGGAGAGATGAGTAGCGGCATTTTTAAAATTAATTTCTAATGATTTTATAAACCATCTTCCTGCCTTTTCCCATCTATTATGTGAAGCATGAATACAACCCAATATATACATAGCAGTGGATTGATCGGTATATTCATCAAGACTATATAGTGCATATTTTTCTGCATTTACTAAATCAAATAAATCTAAATAGATTTGGGCAAGTTCACTGAAATAAATGGATGTATTATATTTTGATAATCCCATTTTAAACATATGTCGTTTAGCTTGGGGAAACTGCCTTTTTTTTAGTAAAGCTCCCCCCCTTTTTTTAGATACTGAAGTTTTTTTTAATCCAGAATTTATAGCATTTTTTAATAATTTGATGGCTAATTTAATATTTTGTTCTTCAATAGAAATTTTAGCTAATTCATAATAGGCTTGGCCAAAATGAGGATCACTTTTTATTGCCGTTTCTAAATGAGATTTTATGAGGGGGTTTGGCATTTATTCTTCTTGATCTTTTGCTTTTAAAAGTAATGCTAAATGAAAATGAGCTTTGGCATATTCTGAATTTATTTCAATAGCCTTCTCAAAATGCGTTTTGGCATTATCACTTTCATTTTGGGCATTTAATACTAATGCAAGATTATAATGTGCTTTATCAAAATTTGGTGAAATTTCAATGGATTTTTGAAAATGAAACTGAGCCTCTTTATAGTTTGGCTCCTCTATTAAAGTACCATCTTTATCATTCTTGATACCATTTTTTAGAAGTTTGCCTAAATAATAATGAGCATCCATAAATTTTCCATCAATATCGATAGCAGTGAGATAATTTTTTTGTGCCTGTTCAAAATCTTCAGGATCTGTCAGTAATTTTCCTAAATGATAGTATGCGAGAGTATGATTTTGGTCCACATCGGTTGCTTTTTCAAGATTATTTTTGGCCTCCTCATATTCACCTAAATCACAGAGCAATAGTCCTAAATGATAATAGGCATCTGCAAAATTTTGATCGAGATCAATAGCTTTGAGGAAATTTTCGCGAGATAGCTCAAACTCTGAAATTGCCTGGAGGAGGAGGGCAAAATGAAAGAATGATTTCGCATCATTACTATTAATCTCGATCGTTTTTTCAAAATGTTTACGTGCTTTTTTAAAATTTTCTTGCTCTACTAATAAGAGTGCTAATTCAAAGTGGGCATCAGCAAATTCAGGGTTTATTTCTATGGCTCGTTCCAGATGTTTTTGTACGCTTTTCATGGTTATCCGTTATTTAGATTTTGAAACCCAAACACCATTCCAGTCTTTTGGATTTTGTTTTTTCAGGGTTTTACATCTATCAATATACATAATTGAGGCTTTGTCTTTTGGATTTGCCTTTTCAGCTTTTTTAAAAAATTTAATGGCATCATCCCATTTAGATTCGTTATAGAACTCCATACCATTGTTAAACATCTCTAAGACCTCTATCATATTAGGGAATGATTTTTTTGTATGGTAATCTAAAACTTCATAGACCTTCACCGGTTCTGTTTTCCCTTTAACAATCATATTATCCACTTGTCGAGTTCGGTATGTGGCCTTAAATGCATTGAAAGAATATTCAGTTGTAAGGATGTGAGCGCCATATTTTTTACATGCAGATTCAACTCTTGCGGCTAAATTGACACCATCACCAATTACAGTATAATCCATACGCTTAGGGGATCCAATATTGCCTGACATAATATTATCTGTATTTAGACCCATTCCATGATCGATGGGGAGCTTACCTTCTTTTGATCTACGCATATTGTAATCATTTAAATCATTCATCATGGCAATAGCCGCACGTACAGCCCGGTCAGGGTCATCATCATGTGGGAAAGGCGTACCAAAGATAGCCATCATGGCATCACCAATAAATTTGTCAAGCATGCCCCCTTCATTTTGTACGCAATCTACCATAATGGTAAAATATTCATTAAGGAGAGAAACCGTACCTTGTGCACCTAATTCTTCAGTAAGTGTGGTGAAACTTCTAA
>JACKQG010000384.1_pt1 | contig 65077 bp, 57 predicted proteins | sample 8237621 | NCBI WGS metagenome assembly JACKQG01 (sample SAMN15677084, study PRJNA649215) | marine metagenome | biome: marine; feature: Black Sea; material: saline water; isolation source: suspended particulate matter (SPM) from the Black Sea western gyre | collected 2013-06-09/2013-06-10 | depth... | reverse complement strand
TGCGCAAGCAAGCCACACCGACCATCCTGGTCGCCAACAAATGCGAGGGCGGCGCCGGACAGGGCGGTTTACTGGAAGCCTATAGCCTGGGGCTCGGCGACCCGGTGCCGCTGTCGGCTGAACACGGCGAAGGGCTGAGCGATCTCTATGATGCGCTGTTGCCGTACCGCGACGAAGCGGCACTGGCGGTAAGCGAAGAGACCGATGAAGAAGAGGATCCGGATGCCTGGAAGGACCGCCCCCTGCAAATGGCCATCGTCGGGCGGCCCAACGTCGGCAAATCGACCATGGTCAACACGCTGTTGGGTGAAGAGCGCATGCTGACCGGCCCGGAAGCCGGCATCACGCGGGATTCCATATCCATTTCCTGGAATTTCGAAGGCCGCGCTATCCGCCTGATCGATACCGCCGGCATGCGCCGCAAGGCGCGCGTCAAGAAGAAGCTGGAAGAACTCTCCGTCGGCGACACCCTGCATTCGATCCGCTTCGCCGAAGTCGTGGTGCTGGTGCTCGACGGAACCTTGGGCCTGGAAAAACAGGACCTGTCGATCGCGCGCCTGGTCATCGAAGAAGGCCGCGCGCTCGTCATCGCCGTCAACAAGTGGGACGCCACCAAAGACAAGAAAAAGGCCATGGGTGAGATTAAGGACCGCCTGCAAACCTCCCTGCCGCAGGTCCGGGGCATTCCCGTCATCACCTGTTCGGCGATCAATGGGCGCGGCCTGGGCGGCCTGCTGCCGGCGGTGACCAGGGTCCATGAAATCTGGAACCACCGGATCGATACGGGCGAACTCAACCGCTGGCTCGAAGGCATGACAGAAAGCCATCCGCCGCCGATATCCAAGGGGCGGCGCATCAAACTGCGCTACATCACCCAGGCCAAGGCCCGCCCGCCGACCTTCATCGCCTTCGTCAGCCAGAAGGACGCGCTGCCGGAAAGCTACGTGCGCTACCTGATCAACGGACTCAGGGAATCCTTCGACATGCCCGCCGTGCCGATCCGTATCCACCAGCGCGCCGGCAAAAATCCCTACGCACCGGATAAAAAGGGGCGGAAATAACGCCCTACCCTCCGCCTTTCCGGAACATCAGGTCGAACAGGTGGAGCGCCGCTTCGCGATCCGTTTCCGAATAGCCGAAAAATTCCAGGCGCACGTCGCAGGCGGGGATTTCCATCATCGCGATCTTGCGGGTGCGTTCCGCGCCAATGGTGATTTCCAGGCGTTTATCGCCATCCGCCAGAACCACGCCTGAGTCCGCCGTTTCGAAATCTTCCGTGCCCAACGCGCGCGCGATGATGCGGAAGAAATCGGCGTGGGTCAGCGCCATCTCTTTTTCGATAAAACAGGAATCAGACATCAGCCCCCCGCAACGGGCGGCCACACGGCCAGATGATCGTCTTCTTTCAGCGCCCAGCCATCCCGCTCGCCGGGCGGCACGAAGATGCCGTTGACCAGCACCAGATGGCAATGCTCCCGGGGCACGGCCAATTGCTCAAGAACCCCGCCGACGGTGACGCCGTCGTCGAACTCCAGGTCGGCCTCGTTTCCGGTCGGGCCTTCGGCCGTGCCGTCGGGCAGATACTTACCCAGGTTCGCGTACAACTTGACCCGGTTCTTCATGTGTAATCCTGTGCCCTTTTTCCCGCCTGGGCCAGATAGGCCTCCATGATCTTGTGCGGGTCATTCATCAGCTTGTCTTTCCATGCACCCAGATGAACAGGCGTCTGGATCAGCCCGCGCAACACGCCGATGTGGTTGGTGCGACCCAGCGTCAGCGCGCCGATCACGCGGTCGTCCTCAAACGCAAGCCGGATATAGCGGAAATCCTTTTCGACAATGTTTTCGGCGAAGTCGCCGCCCTCCACCCCCTGCCAGCGCCCGAAGGAGGCGGAGATCAGGCCCGCCGTATCCAGCACGTTCATGGACAGGCTGCCCTTATACGGGGTCGCCCGCCCGGCCATGTTGAGGCCCGCGATGCGCCCGTGTTCTGCCGCCGTCGGCTGAATGCCGTGCACCGCCCAGCCGCCGGAAAAATCCGGACCCTGGGCGCAGTCCCCGGCGGCATAGACGGTATCCGCCGACGTTTTCAGGAATTCATCGACGACAATGCCATCTTCGACCTTAATTCCGCTGCCCTCCAAAAAACCGATATTGGATCGGGTTCCGGCGGCGACCACGACCAGCGCCGCGTCCACCTGTTCGCCATTGTCCAGGTGCACCACAAGCCCGTCACCCGCTTTTCCCTCTTCCACCTTGGCCACCTGGGTTGCGGTTTTGATGGTCACACCCTTGTCTTCGCACCAGCGTTTCAGCATGTCGGCGGCGGTGTCATCCATCATGTGCGGCACCATGCGCTTTTCTCGCTCGATCACGGTCAGGGCGACACCACGGCGAAGCAGGCTTTCCAGGATAATGCAGGCGATGAACCCGGCCCCGATGAGGACCACCGATGCGCCTTCGTTGGCGCGCCCGGCAATGGCGCGGGCATCGGCCAGGGTCCAGCAGTGATGCACGCCGGACAGGTCCAGGCCATCTACCGGAGGTTTAACCGGGGCGCCGCCGGTGGCGATCAGAAGCGTGTCGAAAGCCTCCGCGCCGCCGCCTTCCAGCGCGACCTCGCCCGCATCAACGGAAATCCCGGTGACGCGGTCCTGTTTGATAAGGATTTTCAGGCCCTCAAAGTGGTCCGGCGTTTTGCGCAGATACGTTCCCGCCTCGTCGATATTACCGACCAGGAAATAGGGGATTGCCATCCGGCCATAGGGCGGTTCCGGCTCGTCGCCGATCAGGACGATGTCGGCTTCGGAGTCGGTTTTTCTCAGCGTTTCAGCAGCGGCGACCGCCGCCGGACCGGAGCCGGCGATGACGTGTTTCATGGCATCAACCTCCGGCTCCCGACCTTGTGGCGTCGTTTACAACGCCTGTTACAGTGAAAGGCGGCTCTTGGTTTCATCCGACGGAACGCCATTGGCGTCCCAGCCGCGCAGTTCATAGTATTCCGGCAGCATCTTATCGAGGCCGTTGGTCAACCCTTTCGCCGGGCCGGTCTTGGCCGCGTCTTTCAGCAGGCGTTTCGGCAACAGGTCGTCCTTGCCGGTGAAACCCGCATCCAGGTTGTACTGGCGTTCCATGTTCCAGATCCGCTCGCCGACCTCGACCAGAGAATCCGCCGTCCAGTCGCCTTCGCAGGCGGCGGCGATTTCCGGCGCGATGTCGTCGAGCGTCAGCGCAAACGTGGTGAACACGCAGGTGCCCGACGAATCCACGGCCGCTGTGGCGTCCTGGAAGGCCTTGACCAGTCCGGCCTTGCCGTCGGTCACCAGGGGATCGGTTTTCTCGGGGATGCCCAGGATTTCCGACGCCACGGTGTAGCCGCGCAGATGGCACGCGCCGCGATTGGACGTGGCGTAGGCCAGCCCCATGCCCTGAATGCCGCGTGGATCATAAGCCGGGAATTCCTGGCCCTTGACCGTCATCGACAGGTCCGGGTCGCCGTACTTTTCGCACAACCGCTTGGAGCCCATTCCGACTTCCAGACCGAAGCCTTCGCCATTGGCCGTGGCCTCGATGATCTGGACCAGGGCTTCGGTGGAACCGAATTTCAGCTCGATACCGCCGGTATCATCGTTGGTGATTGTGCCCTTTTCATAGAGTTCCATGGCGGCGGCGACGGTGGACCCGAACGAGATCGGGTCGAAGCCCTGTTCGTTGCAAATAAAGTTGCAATAGGTCAACGCCTCCAGGTCATCGACGCCGGTCGCCGCGCCCAGACTCCAAGCACTCTCATATTCCAGCCCGCCGGACGGCTCCAGGTACTTCGGCTTGCCCTGAACGGTGAAGTGCGTGGGGTCGATCTGTGACACCCGGGCACACGAAATCGGGCACGAGAAACAGGCATGGTTGGAAACCAGATTGGCCTTGCCGTCGGATTCCCGGATTTCATGCATGGCCTCGCCGCCGATCTTCGACGCGCCCTCGAACTGGACGTCGCCGGCGTTGTGGGTCGGAAGCGCGCCGGTTTCGTTGATCACGTTCATCAACACCTGGGTGCCGTAGGTCGGCAACCCTTCGCCGGTGACCGCATTTTCGGCCAGGATTTTCTTGGCCGCGTTGGTGGCCTGCATGAATTCCATGCCGTCCCGGACCTGAACGCCCAAGGTACCGCGTACGCAGACCGCCTTCAGGTTTTTGGACCCCATTACGGCGCCGACGCCGGAACGCCCGGCGGCCCGGTCCTTGTCGTTGACGATGCAGGCCAACAGAAGCTGGTTTTCTCCGGTCTTGCCGATGGAGGCGATGCGGACATCGTTGTCGCCCTGGGCTTCGCGGATCATATCTTCCGTTTCCCACACCGACTTGCCCCACAGGTCACCGGCGTCAATGAGTTCGGCATTTTCGTTCCTGATGTTCAAATAGACCGGCTTGTCCGATTTGCCTTCAAAAATAATCATGTCCCAACCGGCGTTCTTGACCTCGGCGCCGAAAAACCCGCCGGAATTGGAACACGCGATAGCGCCGGTCAGCGCGCCCTTGGTCACCACCGAATACCGCCCGCCCGTGGGTGCGATGGTGCCGGTCAACGGCCCCGTCGCCATGATCAACTTGTTGTCCGGCGACAGGGGATCAACCTTGGGGTCGGTTTCCTCGACCAGGTACTTGGTCGCCAGTCCCCTTTGGCCGAGGTACTGGTTCGCCCATTCCATATTCAGGGGCTCGCTCTCGCAGGTGCCGTTGGTCAGGTTGACCCGTAGAATTTTCTTGGTCCATGACATAGCAAAATCTCCCTAGTTACTCTGATGTTTGTAAATCAGGCTCTGTTTTTTCCGCCCACGCGCGCATTTTGACTTCTCCCGCCTTTTCCGCCTCGACGAAGCTCAAGGCCGTGGTCGGGCACATTTTCACACAGGCCGGGTCCCCGCCGCAGAGGTCGCATTTGAGGACCTTGCCGCTGTCGGGGTTGTAATTGATGGTGCCGAAGGGGCACGCGATGGTGCACACCTTGCAGCCGACACAGGTGTCGTTGTTGACGATCTTGGCTCCGGTCTTGTCATCCACCGAGATCGCATCGACGGGACACACCGCCATGCACCAGGCTTCCGCGCACTGGGTGCAGGTGTAGGGAACAAACAGGCTTTGTTCCTTGAACTCGAAAACCTTGATGCGCGCCTTGATCGGGTTAAAGGCGTTTTCGGTCTGATAGCTGCAGGCCATTTCGCACTGCATACAGCCCGTACACTCCTTGGCGTCCATCAGGAGAACTTTTTCCATGACAGCCGAAACTCCCTAGCCTGCCCATTCGATTTTTTCGCGGGCTTGGGAAAAGTCTAACACCCAAAAGGCTTGGGGTCCAAATGCATTGGCCTTCTTTTTTGAGCCTTTTTAAACAACGACGTTGCGGGATGCGCCCATCCCGCCGTACCATTTCGAAACCTTAAAGGCCAACCACTCAAGGAGGATCACGATGCAAACAATATCCCGATGGACAACCGCCGCCACGGCGCTTCTGCTGCCGGTGGCGGTAATGCTGACGCCCATGGTCGCCTGGGCCAACGGTGGCGGCCCGGGCGGCGGCTACCGCCATGGCTACGGGATGGGCGGACACGGATTGTTCGGGCCGTTGATAATGATCCTTGTCATCGCCGCCATCGTCGTCGCCGTGGTGCTGATCATGCGCGGAACGGGTGGCCCCCGCTCCGCCCACAATGGCAAACCGCGCAAAACGCCGCAGGACATCCTCAGGGAACGCTACGCACGCGGTGATATCACCACCAAGGATTATCAGGAACGGCTGAAGGTGCTTGGCGACTCCGACTAGAACGTCATCGGCACGACGGTGACGACGTGCTCGAGCGCGGTGATTTTTTCCAGCACGTCCGGCGGCGGCGTCCCGTCGGTTTCGATCAGCGCGATGGCGTCACCGCCTTCTTCGGCGCGGCCCAGATGGAAAGTGGCGATGTTGATACCGGCATCCCCCATCAGCGTTCCCAAAGCCCCGATCAGGCCCGGTTTATCCCGGTTGGTGATGTAGAGCATGTTCGGCGCCAACTTAGCGTCGATGGGTATGCCCTTGATCTCGACCAGGCGCGGTTCCTCGTTGAACAGCGTGCCGGCAATGGTCCGGGTCTGGGTCTCGGTGGTCAGAGTCAGGGTCATCAGGGTCTGAAAGGCGCCGGCTTCGTCGGAACGGACTTCGCGGATGTGAATATCGCGCTCCTTGGCTATGGTCGGCGCGTTGACCATGTTGACGCCTTCCATTTGCGGTGACAAAAGGCCCTGTAGGACGATCGCCGTCAGGGGCCGGCAGTTAAGCTCGCCGCACAGCCCTTCATAGGCGATGGTAACTTCCTTGATTGCCGAATGGGTCGCCTGGCCCGCAAAGCTGCCCAATTGGTGGGCCAGCACCATATAGGGTTTCAGCTTAGGCGCATCTTCCGCCGACACGGACGCCATGTTGAGCGCGTTGGTCACGGCCCCGGTGTTGAGGAAATCGGCGATCTGCTCGGCGACCTGCCCTGCCACCTTTTCCTGGGCTTCCGTCGTCGCCGCACCGAGATGCGGCGTGGCGACGACGTTGTCCATGCCGAACAGCGGGTTTTCCTCGGCCGGCTCGTGGGCGAACACGTCCAGCGCCGCCCCCGCCACATCGCCGTTTTCCAGCGCCACCTTCAGGTCTTCCTCGACGATCAGGCCGCCGCGCGCGCAGTTGATGATGCGCACGCCCTTTTTCATTTTCTTAAACGCGCGTTCGTTGAGGATATCGCGGGTGGCGTCGGTCAGCGGCGTGTGTAGGCTGATAAAATCGGCCCGCTTGAACAATTCCGGCAGTTCGACCTTCTCAACGCCCAGATCCTCTGCGCGTTCCGGCGTCAGGAAAGGATCATAGGCGATGACCTTCATCTTCAGGCCCTGGGCGCGGTCGGCGACGACGGCACCGATGTTGCCGCAGCCGATAATGCCCAGCGTCTTGCCCATCAGCTCGACGCCCATGAAGCGGGATTTTTCCCACTTGCCCTCATGGGTCGAGGCATTGGCCTGGGGGATTTGGCGCGCTACGGCCAGCATCATGGAAATGGCGTGCTCCGCCGTGGTGATGGAATTGCCGAACGGCGTGTTCATGACAACGATGCCTTTTGCCGTGGCAGCGTCGACATCGATATTATCGACGCCGATGCCGGCGCGGCCGATGACTTTCAGGTTTTTCGCAGCCTCCAGCACCTTCGATGTCACCTTGGTTGCCGAGCGGATCGCCAGCCCGTCATAGTCGCCGATGATGTCGGCCAGGCCCTGCTTGTCGAGCCCGGTAATGACATCGACCTCGATCCCGGCCTGTTTAAAACATTCCTCAGCCAGCGGGCTCATCTTGTCGGAGATCAGGACTTTAGGCATTTCCGTCCTCCTTCTCCTTGAGCGCCGCCCAGCCCCAGTCCAGCCACGGGAACAGGGCGTTCAGGTCGGATGTCTCCACCGTTGCCCCGTTCCACAGACGCAGGCCCGGAGGCGCCGCCATGTGATTAGCGATATCAAAGGCCACACCTTCTTCATCGAGCAACGCACCCAGGCGCTTGCCGACGTTCTTGCGAAAGTCTTCATCCTGATCGGCGAGCCAGGGGTCGGTGATCTGCAACGTCACGGATGTCGTCGAGCGCGACGCCGCATCGGAGGCCAGAAAATCGACCCAGTCCGCGCCTTCGACCCAGGCGAAGGTGGCTTTTGAATTGACCTCGACGCGGGCCATCAGGCCTTTCAGCCCGCCCATGGATTCCGCCCATTTCAAACTGTTCAGGGCATCTTCGACACAAAGCATGGACGGCGTGTTGATGGTCAGGCCTTCGAACGGGGCCGGATCAAATTTTCCGTTCTTGGTCAGCCGGAACACTTTCGGCAGCGGCCACGGCGGCGTGTAACTTTCCAACCGTTCGACGGCGCGGGGGCCGAGCACCAACATGCCATGCGCCGCCTCACCACCCATCGCCTTCTGCCACGACCAGGTGGTGACGTCGAGCTTGTCCCAGTCCAGGTCCATGGCGAAGGCCGCCGACGTGGCGTCGCAAAAGGTCAGGCCTTGGCGGTCCGCCGCGATCCAGTCTGCGTTGGGCACGCAGACGCCGGACGTGGTGCCGTTCCAGGTAAAGACCACATCGTTGGCGAAATCGACCTCGCTTAAGTCGGGCAGGTCGCCATAAGCGGCCTCGATAACGCGGGCGCCGTCGATTTTCAGATGCTTGGCAGCATCCGTGGCCCAGGTAGCGCCGAAGTTGTCCCACGCCAGCAGGTCAACGCCGCGCGTCCCCAGCATCGACCACAGCGCCATTTCCATGGCCCCGGTGTCTGAACCGGGGACGATGGCGATATGGTGGCCGTCGGGGATACCCAGAATATCACGGGTGCGGGTCAGGACTTCCTTCAGCTTCTCCTTGCCGGTGGCGTGGCGGTGGGAGCGGCCGACGAAGGCGTCCTTGAGATCGTTCAGCGACCAGCCGGGAGGCTTGGTGCAGGGTCCGGATGAAAAACGGGGATTGGCCGGACGGGTGTCCGGTTTCTGAGGTGTGTTCACAATTGTCTCCTTTCCTCACAGAAAGGTCGCGCCCCGTTGGGGGGGCGTGGCCCACCGGTCTTATAGGCCTGGGCCATTTCGCCGTCAAGCTGTCCTTTTACCGAAAAAGGTTTCCTTATCCGGTCTATTGCTTTCCAATTAAAACACCCCGTAGATTCAGCAACAGCCCCCATCAGACGCCAAAAATCATGTCCTCCTCCCCCTCCAAAAAAGACCCGGTCCAGGCCATGGTGATCGGCGACTCCAAGGTCGTCGGCGATCTCGTCGGCGGCATTCTTGAGCGCGATCCGCGCATCCAAATCGCCATCCGGCCCGCCGATGGCGAAAAGGCCGTCGCCCAGTTCCGCAACACAGAGGCCGAGGTCATCGTCATCGACATCGGCGGCGATCCGAAACTCTCCCTGACCACTATTTCCAGGCTTCTTCGCATCGACGCCAAGGCCCGGATCATCATGGTCTCCACCCTCACCTTCACCAACGTGAAGACGGGACTGGAGGGAATGGAACGGGGCGCCGTGGAATTTCTGCAAACACCGGCCGCCCACACGAAGGATTCCAGCCTTGCCGTTTTCCAGCATAATCTGGCGGAGACGGCGTTCGAACTCGGCCAAGCCCGGCGCGACGAAGGCGGACGCCAGGCGAAGAAAGCGCCCACGTTTGACGACGACGCCCCGATCACCCTGCGCCCGGCCTCGACGGTGACACCGGACATTCTGGTTATCGCCAGTTCCACAGGCGGGCCGCAGGCGTTGGCGTCTGTATTCGGCGGACTGGACCGTTCCGTCACGGTGCCGATCCTGATCGCTCAACACATGCCGCCGGTGTTCACCGGCTCGCTGGCGCAGAACATCACCCGGATCTGCGGGCGGCCCTGCGTCGAAGGGAAAGATGGCGAGCCGGTTAAGGCCGGGCATGTCTATGTCGCGCCGGGCGATTACCACATGGTGCTTGAACGCGATGCCGCCAACGGAGGCGCTGTGTGCATCCGCCTCAATCAGGATACGCCTGTCAACTACTGCCGCCCGTCGGCCGACCCCTTGTTTAAAAGCGCTGCAATAATATACGGGCCTAAGACCATAGGCCTGGTCCTGACCGGCATGGGACAAGACGGCCAGGCGGGCAGCGAGGCCGTGACAAAAGCCGGCGGCACCATCATCGCCCAGGACCATGCCAGCAGCGTCGTCTGGGGCATGCCGGGCGCCGTCGCCAAGGCCGGCCTGTGCAGCGCCGTGCTACCGCTCATTCAAATTCCCGGGCATCTGAAAAAAGCCTTCGCCGCTTAAGCCGAGGGCGTCCTATATCCCGTAATACCACGGCGCGAAGAACGAAAACGCCAGCCACAACAACACGATCATCGGCAGCCCGGCGCGCGCGAAGTCGGCGAACCGGTAATGCCCCGGCCCCATCACCAGAAGGTTCGTCTGGTAGCCCAGGGGAGAGGCGAACGAGCAGTTTGCCGCCAGCACCACGGCGACGGCGAAGATATGGGGCTGAATGCCCAGTTCCAGCGCCAGACCGACGCCGATGGGCGTGAACAGGACGGCGATGGCGTTGTTGGAAATGATGTTGGTCATAATGGCCGCGATCAGGAAAAACACCGACAGCACCACCGCCGGCGCGGCCCCGGCCAGGGCCGCGATCAGGCTATGGGCCAGCAACGCAGCCCCGCCGGTGTCCTGCAATGCGACGCTCATGGCGATGGCGGCGGCGATGGCGGTAACAATTTTGGAATCGATGGCGCGCGCCGCCTGACGCACGTTCAGCACGCCCGTCGTCACCATGGCGATGGCCCCCGTCATGGCTGCCGCCACGATCGGCACCACCCCCGTGGCGGCGAGAACCACAACGATAAAGAAAATTAAACCGGCCCGCTTGGCGTGCTCAAGGGCGGGAAGTTCCTCGGCCGTGCCCTCTACCAGAACCACGTCCCGGTTGCGCCGAAGCCGGGTGATGTCGTCGGGCTGTCCCTGCAACAGCAAAACGTCCCCGGCCTGCAGGCGGACATCGGTGATACGCTGGCGCAGCATCCGGGAACGCCGCTGGATGCCAAGCACGATGCAGTGGGTTTTGTAACGGAATCCGATCTGCGGCAGCGTCAGGTTGATCATCCGCGACGCCGGCGCGACCATCACTTCCGCCAGGGCCTGCCCGCTTTCTTCCCAACGCCCGGTGGAGGTCACCTGGCCGGGAACCTCGCGGCCTTCTTCCAGGTCCGGGTACAGCAGGCCCGGATCCTTGGCCAAAAATTCGCCCAGCGCTTTTCGGGTCGCGGCGATCACCAGCACATCTCCGGGCTGGACAATGAAACCCTCGAACGGCGGCAGAATCGCCTGCTCGCCGCGCTGCACCATGCGCAGCGTCTTTTCCGGCAGACTGGGGAAATGGCCGCCCGGCGCATCCTTGCCGATCAGGTCGGAATCCGCCGATACGGTGATCTGCGCAACGAAATGCTTATGGTCACCGGTGACGATGTTATCGGCCATGCTGGCGCGGTCCGGCAGCAGGCGAGGCACGATGAGAACCACATACAACACCCCCACCGACGCCAGCACCAGACCCGGCACGGAGAAATCGAAAAACCCGAACGGCGTCATTTTCAACTCGATCAGGGCGCTGTTGACCAACAGGTTCGTCGACGATCCGATCAGTGTCGTCATGCCGCCCAGGATAGCCGTGAAGCTCAAGGGTATCATGATCTTGCTGACCGACTGGCCGAACCGGGCCGCCAGCACCTGCATGATGGGAATGAAGATGACCACCACCGGCGTATTGTTAAGAAAGGCGCTGATGATGGCGACCAGGACCAGAGAGACGACAACGGCCACCACGGCGGACACATGGCCATGGCTCCATTGCAGGAACCACCCGGCGCCGCGTTCCAGAATGCCCGTGCGGATCATGCCCTGGCCCAGCACCAGCAGGGCCAGCACCGTAATCAGGGCCGGATTGGCGAAGCCTTCAAGAATCCGCTTCGAGGTCAGGACGGATTGCCCGTCCGCACCGACAACCGGGAAAAAATGGAAAAAGACCAAAAGCACGCAGATGATGCCGATGGAGATGACCTCCATCGTCACGCGCTCGGAGACATAAAATACCAGCCCCGTGACAATGAGGGCAAACACCGCCCACATCTGGAATTCCATACCTGCCGCCATATTCCTCTCCCGGGAGGAAGTTTACTCCATTTAGAAAACCATGACACCCTGTGGCGGCTCACAAAAGCCCCATAACGCCTATAATCCCGCGGGTTTCCGGCCTAAATACGGAAAATTTTTATCCCTGTGACCGTGGTCACTGCGCCACCCCACGAAATCCATCACTATGTTTATCAAGAGACCAAAGTCTCCCTAATATATCCACTCTCTCCCTGATCATGGGCCGGGCCTCTTCCCCAGAGGCCCGGTTCCATTTTGACTTATAAAAATTGCGGTATTTTCGCCAAAGCCGTACCCTGAATTGGTTTCGACCCTACGGGCCTGGGCTAAGGGGTGTGCTGTGCCGCCGAAAAACGCCGTAAACGAAAACCGGAATCTCCCAACCTTGGACATCGACGGAGTCCTCCGGGACGCCGTCGGTTCCATGCAGGAGGCGTTCGCCCTGTTCGACGCCGAAGACTGCCTAGTCTTCTGCAACGAGGCGTATACGAATATGCATCCGCTGGGCAGGGAATTTATCCAGCCAGGCGTCCGCTTCGAAGACATCATCCACACTAACGTTGAAAGCGGAAACGTCGCCGACGCCTTCGGCCGCGAGGAAGACTACATCCGGGAAAGACTGGATCAGCACCGCAACCCGAAAGGCCCCCTCTATCGCCGCCTGGCCAGCGGAAAGACCTTCATCATCAACGAAAGCCGCACGCCGGACGGCGGCACCCTGTTTACCTCCACCGAGGTCACCGACCTTAAGCAGATCGAGGAAGACCTCAGGGAAAAAGAGGCGCTGACCCGGCGCATGCTGGAAGCCAGCCCCGTCGGCGTTCTAATCGTCACCAGAGAGGGAAAACACCTGTTTGCAAATGAACGATCCCTTGAAATTCAAGGTGTTACCCGCGATGAGCTTTTCGCGTCAAACGCCGAAAGCTACTACGCCGATCCCGATGAGCGGAAAAGACTGAAAGAGGGCCTCTACGAAACCGGTTTCACGCCCCCGACCGAAGTCGAGTTGATCAAGCCCAACGGTACGCATTACTTCGTGATTCTGACATCGACGTTGCTGGAATTCGAAGGACAAAAAGCACACCTGACGTATCTTTACGACATTACCGAGCGCAAGCGGATCGAGGACGCACTGCGCGAGAGCGAACAACGCCTGAGCGATGCGGTGGAAAGCATTCTCGATGGTGTCGCCTTGTTCGACGCCGAAGACAAATTCGTCTTCTGCAACACAGCGTTCCGGGAAAACCTAGAAAACCTGGACGACGTTCTGGTTCCGGGGACGTCCTTCGAGGACATTGCCCGTGCCGCAGGTGAACGCATCCACAATATAAATGACCCGGACGGCATGGAAAAGTATGTGCAAAGGCGTCTTCGGGAACATGAAAAAAGGGAATCATCTGTCCGTTACTATCCCGAAACCGATAACTTCGTCATCGTGCAGGAATATGAGACATCCGGCGGTGGAACGTTCCTGGTCCGCAGCGACATCACCGAACTCAAACACGCAGAAACGGCGCTCCGTGAAAGCGAGGCGCGGCTCCGGGATATCGCAGAATCCGCTTCCGATCATTTCTGGGAAATGGGACCAGACCTTCGTTTTACATCTGTATCCGAACGGTTCCTCAAGGAAAACGAATTGCCGCGGGAGGATATCATTGGAAAGACACGGTTCGAATTCGTCGGGCCGGAAACCATCATGGAAAACCCCGGCCCCTGGAACCGCCACCAGGAAGATCTGGAAAACCGGCGGCCATTTAGGAATTTTGAATTCTCTTTGAAACTGCCGGATGGGAAAACACGACAAATCACCATCAGCGGAAAGCCGGCGTTCGATCAAGACGGAACCTTCTTAGGCTACCGTGGCGCCAGCACCGACATCTCGGCCTACCGCCGTGCCCAGAATGAATTAACCCACCACAACAAGATGGAATCCCTAGGCCACATGGCCGGCGGCATAGCCCATAACCTGAACAACATGCTGCAGCCGATCCTGATTCTTGGAAAGTTGGTGAAAGACCGCCTGGACGAAGAAAGCCAGGAGCACCGGAACATGGACGTCATTTGCCAGGCCGCGAGTGGAGCCAAGGAACTGGTTCAACGGATATCCACTTTCAGCCGCCAACAGGGACTGATCCGAAACCGGGCGGATATGTACCACATCATCCGCGAAGGCCTGGACCTTGTCGCCTCGACCATTCCCTCCTCGATAACCGTGAGAGAAAACCTGGATGCCCAAACGGGACAGGTTTACGTGGATACCGCACAGATTCAAACGGTGCTGATGAACCTTGTCTCCAACGCGGTCGATGACATGGATGGAAAAGCCGGGGAGTTGTCCGTATCCTTAAGCAGGATCACCCTCAATGAAACGGCGGAAAGCCCCGTACCCGGCCTGGATGCAGGGATATTTGCGAAACTCACCGTCACCGATACCGGACACGGAATGGACCCGGAAACCCTGGAAAAGATCTTCGATCCGTTTTTCACCACCAAGGGGGTTGGCCAAGGCACGGGGCTCGGGCTTTCCAGCGCCTTTGGGATCATCCAGAAACACGCCGGCACAATCCATGTGAAGAGCGAAGCCGGGCATGGAGCAACATTTGAGGTCTATCTCCCTTTAGACCAATCTGTTAAAGACTAGGCGTCATGGCAAAAATTCTACTCATTGAAGACGAAGAAATGGTGCGTTACAGCCTGCGCTGCGCCCTTGAAAGCAAGGGCCACGAAGTCCTGGAAGCGACCGATGGCGAAGACGGCGTCAACCAATTCCGGGATCTGGCCGCCGACCCGGAACCCGCAGATATCGTAATCACCGATATTCTGATGCCGAAAAAACATGGCTATGACGCCATTTCGGAAATCCGGGATATTTCGCCGGACACCAAGATCATTGCCATATCCGGCGGCGGCGGCGGAAATTTCGACCAAAAGTCCTTTTCCGATATGTCCAACTATCTCGGCGCCGACAAAGTCCTGGCCAAACCCTTCTCGCCTGAGGATTTCATTCTGGCGGTCAACGACTGCCTTTCCTGAGCCTCCCGCGCTCGAACGAGCCTCAATAGCCATTCGTTGAATACTCTCCGTACCCTATCCCCCGAAAGCGGTGCGGCCTCAAAAAAGGAGCCTTCGTCATGATTGCCGTGATTTTCGAAGTATCGATCAACCCCGAACGCAATGAGCGGTATTTCGAACTGGCCACGGCGCTCCGAAAGGAACTGGAAAATACCAATGGATTCATTTCCATCGAACGCTTCCAGAGCCTCAATGATGAAGAAAAATACGTGTCCCTGTCGTTCTGGCGCGACCGGGACGCCGTCGACGCTTGGTATGCAAAGGCCGACCACCGCAACGCCCAACAGGAAGGCCGCGACGGAATTTTTCTGGATTACCGGATCCGGGTCGCCGATGTCTTCCGCGATTACGACATGGCCACAGGACGTCCTAAGTAAGGACGGCCACAGTAACGCCAAAAAAACGCCGGGCTTTCAAAGAAAACCCGGCGAGTTCAACAGGGAGGTGTCAGGAGCGAGGGGTATGGCCCCTGACCCGGAGCTGCCGCCATCTTGAGGGGGGGCGATGAGGGAAGCGGCAACTCGATTGAAACCACTTTAACCCGGACATGTTTCCGGCATTTCTCCGACTCGTTTCAAAATGTTACAAGATGTTTCGCGTTTGAATTATTAATCGCGTAATCATTCGCCCTGTTTTACCGTTTGTCGCCGTTTTGGGGACTCTCATGACCGACACCATGGACGATACGCCCGTTGAGTTTTTGTCCTTTCTCGACCGCGCCGGATTACTGGACGGCGGGGAGACGCCGGTGCTGGAAGCGCTCGATGGTGGCGTTTCCTCCGATATCCGGATTGCCCGCCTTAAGCGCGGCCCGGTCTGCGTCAAAAAGGCGCTGGCGAAGCTGAGGGTCAAACAGGACTGGCGCGCGCCGGTCGAACGCAATGCCTATGAGGCGCGTTGGCTGGAAACGGCGGGAGAGATCGTTCCCGGTGCTGTGCCGAAAGTTCTCGCCCACGATGCAGGGGCCGGCATGTTCGCCATGCAATATCTGCCCCCGGACCGTTACCCGTGCTGGAAGGACCAGCTTCTCAATGGCGAAGCCAAGCCCGATTTCGCCGCCCAGGTCGGTGAACGGCTGGCCCGCATCCATTCTGCAACCGCCGGAGATGCCAAAATTGCGGCCGCTTTCGCCACCGATGAAATTTTTCACGCCATTCGTCTCGCGCCTTATCTTGAGGCCACGGCAACGGCACATCCCGAACTGGCGGATATCCTGACAGGTCTGGTGCTGACCACGGCGGAAACCCGAACCGCCCTTGTGCACGGCGACGTCAGCCCCAAGAACATCCTCGCCGGGCCGGACGGGCCGGTGTTTCTCGATGCCGAATGCGCCTGGTATGGCGATCCGGCTTTCGATCTGGCGTTCTGTCTCAACCATCTGCTGCTGAAATGCCTGGCCGTGCCCACCGCCAAAGACGGCTTTCTTGAATGTTTCGATGCCATGGCGGAAAGCTATCTGGAAATCGTCACGGCGGAACCGGCGCAGGCCATCGAGACCCGCACCGCCCGCCTGTTGCCCGGAATGTTCCTGGCCCGTATCGACGGCAAATCCCCGGTTGAATACCTGAGCCGTGAGGGCGATAAGGAACGCGTGCGCGGCTCGGCATGCGCCTGGCTGCAAAACCCGGTGGAGCGGCTTTCCGATATCCGCCGGATGTGGAATGAAGACCTGGACGCAAGAAAGATTTGAGCATGGGTGTGAATAAAAATAACTGCAAAATCAAATCCATCCGTGCCCGCCAGGTCTGGGATTCCAGGGGACGGCCGACCGTCGAGGCCGAAGTCCTTCTCAACTACAACGCCAGGGGCCGCGCCATTGCGCCGGCCGGCGCGTCCACCGGCACCGGCGAAGCCGTCGACCGGCGCGACGGCGGGGAAGCATTCGGCGGGTTCGGCGTGAAAAAGGCCCTGGCCGCCATCAACGAAGACATCGCGCCGGCCCTGAAAGGTCTCAACGCCGCCAATCAGGATGCCATCGACAAGGCGCTGATCGAGCTCGATGGTACCGCCGACAAAAGCCGCCTCGGCGGCAACGCCATGATCGCCACATCTCTGGCCGTGGCCCATGCCGCAGCCGCCGCCTACAAAATGGCGCTGTGGCAATATCTGCACGAGCAGGAAAATTCCGGTCAGGCTCCGTTCCTGCCGCTGCCGGAAATTCAGATTTTCGGCGGCGGCGCGCACGCCGGTGGCCGGGTCGATGTTCAGGATTACATGGTCACCGCCACCGGCGCGGAGACCTATGCCCAGGCCCTGGAATGGACCGCCGACGTCTACCGCGCGGCTTCGCGTTTGATGGCCGAGGAGGGCCGGCTTCATGGCGTCGCCGACGAAGGCGGCCTGTGGCCGGACTTCGATGACAACGAACAGGCCCTGGACATGCTGGTCCGCGCCATTGAGGCGGCGGGCCTCAAGCCAGGCCAAGACATGGCGATTTCCCTAGACATCGCCGCCAGTCAGTTCGGAAGCAAGGGCCGCTACCGGCTTGCCCGCGACGATCGGACGCTGAATTCCGACGAACTGTCGGGCATGCTGGTGGACTGGGTCGAACGCTACCCCATCGTCGCCATCGAAGACCCCATGGCCGAAGGCGACAAAGAAGGCATGGTGCGCTTCACCTGGGCCGTCGGTAAGCGGGTGCAGGTTATCGGCGATGATTTCCTAGTCACCAGCGTCGGGCGCATCCGGGCGGCGGCCCGCGATAAAGCGTGTAACGCGGTACTGATCAAACCCAACCAAGTGGGCACCCTGAGCGAAACCAAGGCGGCGCTCGAGGCTGCGCGCAAGGCCGGGTTCGGGGCTATCGTGTCGGCCCGGTCGGGTGAAACCGAAGACGTCAGCATCGTCCACCTGGCCGTCGGCTGGGGCGTCGAACAATTGAAGGTGGGCTCCATCACCCGCGCAGAGCGCACGGCGAAGTGGAACGAGGGCTTGCGCATCGCCGATCAACTGAAAGAGATGGGGCTGGAAGGTGAAGGCCAGCAACCCGGCGGCGCCCTGCCGCCCCGCTCGCGTTTCCCATGGGGCAAGGGTGGCTAGGTCCCGGCCTGTCTTTTATTCCGGACTTTCCGCCTGGCCGCGGATGCGGCTGACGAGGACGGAAATCAGGCGCCTGAGCACACGGTCGTTTTCCTCCAGCCGGTCCAGCCTCTGTTTCAGAGAGGCGCGCGAAATCATGCTGAGCTGACAATCCGACAAGGCCCTGGCAGAGGCCACGCGCGGCGCGTTATCGACCAGCGACATTTCGCCGATGATCTCACCGCGTCCCAGCGTCGCCAATACCCGTTCGCGGTTTCCCGACGAGCGGAAGATTTCCACATCGCCGGAAATAATCAGATAGGCCATATCTCCGACTTCGTCTTCTCCGAAGATCAACTCGCCGCTGGGGACCGTTTTGCGTTCCCCTGTCTGGTCGTTTGCGTTCAAGGATCCGTCCTTCATCTTGTAACTATTTGTAACCCCTTTGGACGTGTCATTTCCACCGTGGCCTTTGCGGCCGGCGATTTCGTTCAATGCGTCCAGCAGGTTCTGCGCCAGGGGGCCGGGCAATTCCACGCCGTCGGCGCGCCGTTTCAGTTTCTCGACCACCCGGGCGACGGTTTCGGAACTGCTGGTGTCGGGAACCAGGGAGGCCATGAAAGCTAGCTGTTGAATAAGTCGTTCCAGGGCCTTATGGACCAGTTCGCGTTCCCCGGCCCCGGCGCCTACCCCAGTGCGAAGCGGAGAGGCTGCCAGATCGAGAAGACACCCGAGCCGGACGGCGCGGTTGGGCATGAGGTCGAGCAAATGATCGATGCCCTGTTCAAAGGTCAAGTCGTTGGTACCGGATTTTAGAGTCATGCGAGCGCGTTTGATGATGGCGTCACACATGCCCGGTCCACCCGCGAGGCCATCTTCGTCGGTCAGCTCCCGGACCAGCCCGGCGAAGGCGTCCTTTTCCATATCGCCGCCTTCCCGGGTCAGCGGGCGAATGCCGCCAATGCCTGCGGCGACGCGTTCCAGCAGCACCTGGCAGGTCAGCGGCAGGTCGAGACGCGACATCATGTTGTTTAGTTCGACAATGCAGGACACCTGTTTTCCGGGTTCCGGCGTGTTGCCCCGGGTCAACTGAATAAGCCTGCGGTTGGCCGAAGCCGCGTCAGGCTGACCGGCCAAAACCTCCATCACCGCTTCGGCCCCGTCGAGGATTTCCGCAGTCACTTCATCGACGTATTCGACCGAGCGTTCGTGCACGTCGTTCTGGGTCAGGGAAATCAGCGCCAGCAGTTTGCCGTTCCAATTGCCGCGCGACGCCAGCAGCCCGGCCAGGGCGCCAAGGATGGCCAGACGCGCTTTTCCCGGCGTGTTTTCCCACTGGGTGGCGCCGTCCACCAGCGCGTTCAATCCCTTGGATCGCAGCAGGGCCGCGTACTTGTCGGCATCTTTCGGTTTTTTCGCCCACTCCTTTATCTCGGCGAAGGCCTTATGAAGCACCTCGACGCGATCCATCGGCTTTGTCCCCGAAGCCTTGGCCTGAAGGCCGCCGATGCGCTGCATGGCCGGGCCGAACAGCCTGTCGTTGCGCTCGAACATCATCAACTGGCCGGCATCGAAGGCCAACTCCAGCGCCGTCAAACCTTGATCATCGAGCAGATGGCGGAGCAGCTTTCCGGTCGTGCGCCGGGCAGGAAAGCCGTAATAATCGAGCACCTCTTCGCACAAAGGGGCGTCGTCCACGGCGACAAGGGTGACGATTTTTTCGCGGTCGCGGCGTTCCTCGAAAATGACATCCAGTTCGCCGGTACGCTCGCTTTCAGACGTTACGCGTACGCCGTCGTAATTTCCTTGGTGGAGGAGTTCCTCGGCGTGCTCGAGCGCAGCCGAGCGGACATCGAAGGAGGATTCGAAAATCCACCGGTTTTCGTCGGCGGTCAGAACTTCGTATGTCTTGCCGGCGAGATTTTTCGCCATGTCATCCCCAAAAAGCCATTCTCAAGAACGGTTACGGACGCTTGAAATACGCCACATCACATGATCGTGGATGGACCAATAAGTTTCAAGGAAGACTGATGCCAAGAACTGTTGGGAAGGCGTTGCGGGAAGAACTGGCGCGAGGCTCAAAAACCATTTTTAATACGCCCATGCGACGCCGCCGTCCCCAACCCCTGCTCGTTCTCGCCTTTGTGCTGCTCATGGGCGCGGTGATGTATTCCCAAAAGACGCCGGTGACGGAGTCCAGCTTAGGGCTCAAGGTGGCATCGACGCGGCTCAAGGTCTATTATACCGGCACCCCGCCGCCCAACGGCTGGGCCATCTCCGCCATCGCGCCCAGAGACGGAGAAGTCTGGATCGACCTCGTTCTCCCCGATGGTCCTGCGTCGACTCCGTTTGACGCCCTGCTGGAAAAGCTCGGCAGCCAGTGCCCACCGAAAACCGACGCCGCCTGGAGCGTGCTTAAGCCCACCCAGGACATCGAAGTCCGTGGGCTGGATAAAACCGGCAAGGCGCTCGCCGCCGTAAGCTGCCGGGCGCGAAGCTGAAACCCGCGCGAATTTTACACCGAACCGCTGAATTGCAGTTCCGGGTCGAAGCCAAAGCCACCTAAAGCGGTTTTCCCAAAATTAAACCGAATTGTTGCAGGCGTCCGGTGTAGCTCCACGCGGCCCGGGCCGGATTTGCTTCGAGAAACTTTCAACTTATACGAAACATATTTATCCGCCCCGTAGAATCCGTAAAAGCGGTTGGCGGCTGCGCACCGTGAACATTGAACAGCCCGTGCGGAAGGCACGCAATTTGGCGATATGTCATACTGAATAAGGATTTTTTGGCCCATATATTTAGATTATTTGACTGGTAAAATTGTTACGCTATACTCGCTAAACTGGTATTATAGCTTTTGCCTATAAACAACCTTAAAGCGAGGAGACTGAAATGAAAAATGGTCACCGGTTTGTAGATGTCGATATGCACGTCATGGAGCCGCCAAACCTCTTTAAGAATTTTATGGCGGCTGAATTTCAGGACCGGATTTCGACCCCGGCTTTCTCGTCAAATTCACAAGGCACCGGGACTCCCGGCGTGACCCGTTGGCTGATCGACGGACGCCCTACAAGCATCGACGGCTTCCGTTCACAATATAACCGGACCCGAGGCCCGCTGATCGCGGCGCGTCGGAATACCGCCGTCGAGTTCGCGATCCGGCGTGGTTTCGATGCAGAAGCGGCCGTCATGGCCATGGAAACGGAAGGCATAGATATCGCCGTGCTCTTTCCGACGGCGGGGCTCTTTTTTATGGCGCCGGAAAAACGCGAACCACGATTTTCTTTAGCCATATGCCAGGCCTACAACGACTGGCTATACGATTTTTGCCAGCATAGTCCGGATCAATTGAAAATGGCCGCGATGTTGCCGGTCGATGATGTCAATTTGGCGTGCGCCGAACTTGTCCGGTGTGTGGAACGCTATAATGCCGTCGGCGCTGTTTTGCGGCCCAATTACATGCTCGGGCATTACTGGCACTCAAATTACTGGGACCCCCTGTACGGACTCCTTCAAGAGCTTGATGTTCCCTTGTGCTTTCATGAGGGAACCGGCTCCTACCATTCCCCAAACGAGGAACGCTTCGGCGAGAACCGGTTCATACGCCACGTCGCCGGGCACCCGGTAGAAATGCAGATGGCCGCAACCGCGCTCGTTCTAGGCGGAATATTCGAATTTTTTCCAAAACTGAGAGTGGTCTTTGTCGAAGCCCAGAGTTGGTGGGCTCCCGGACTTGTTGGGCGCATGGAACTGGACCTTGAGCACCACAGAGAGTCCGACGCACCGTTTCTTAGCCTCTCCCCCCAGGAGTATTGGCAGCGAAACTGTTTCACCACCATCGAAGGTAGCGAAAAAGACCTGGGCGCGACCATCGATATGCTGGGCGGCCCCGAAACGATATGCGTCGGCAGTGATTTTCCGCATTTCGATTCTCATTTTCCGGAGGTCGCAAACAGGGTCCTGGAAAACCCGAGCATCACCCCTGACCTTGGCGCCAAAATTCTCGGCAACGGGGCCAGGTTGTTCGGCTTCACACAGGAGGATTTCGAAAAAGCGGATGCGGTGGCAGCGCAACGCCAGGATATTTCCTCCGCCGCTCTTCGGGCATAATTAAACCAATGGTAGTGTTTCAATCAAGGGGAACGCACCGTGAATGAGCTTGGCGCCGCCCTCCATTCATCTGCCGGCACGCCCGGACGAACGGCGCGGCATGTGCATTTTGACGCCACCACACATGCCCGCCTTCTTCTGCGCGTTGATCGCACGCTGGCCATTCGGGACGCCATAATCCGGGCCATCAAACCCGGAGACCGGGTTCTCGATGCTGGCTGCGGAACGGGCCTTTTGTCCTTGCTTGCCATCGAAGCCGGCGCCAAGGAGGTGCTTGCCGTCGACCGCGATCATGTCTCTCTGGCCCAGGAACTGGTTCGGGAAAACCGCGCCGATGGCAAAATCACCGTCATCGAGGGGGATCTGTCGTCGAACCATGAAGCAACGATATCCGGCAGGTTCGACCTTCTGCTGACCTTCCTCTACACCAATCACATTATTGCCGATGAGGATCGATCTTTTCTTATCGATGATCTGCTGCACAATTTCGGAAACGACGGCTGCGCGATGATCCCCAATAAAGTGATCTATCGCGCTGTCGCCTGTGATTGGCCGCAGTATGACGCCTCGTCGGAGATCAGCGATCTGCGCCGGATGATCTCAGGCCTGGAACACCGGTATTCGTTGAAATTCGGCAGTCTCTTCGATTCCGTAGCGGCAGAAATTCATTTTTCCCGCAGTCGGCCCACCATTCACGAAGACTACAGCTGGATGCCCGGTTCCACCGGGGGCACATACCGCTATCAAAGGGGGGCTGGCGCATTCCTCAGCGATGAGGCGCCCGTCATCTCCATCGGTTACGAAAAGGGAACCCGTTTCAAGGGACTCCCCCAGTCGTTTGAGATCACGCTTTCGCGACCGGGCACCCTGACCGGCGTTATGTGGATACAGGAGCTCTGGTTTGGCGATGTACTGATCTGGGTTTCCGAATCCTTCAGTCCCGTCTCCCAGCCCATCGGGGTCCGCCCAAACGACAAAGTGACCGCATACCTCGATGAGGATTGGCGGAAATCAAACGTCCTCCCCGTTCGTCTCAAAGGGAAGGCTTCGCCGTGATAGTATACTCTCCGCATGCATCGCCGGGGCAAAGCAAAGGGCAAAACACACCGCCTGCGCCCGCCCGCTCTCTGTTCCTCTCCCCTGACTTCCTGACGCTTTACGGGGCTACGCTTTTTGCCGCCGTTGCCCTGTTCCTGTCGACGATCCTGCCCTGGCATATTCGCGCCCTTGGCATGAGCGCGGATCACATCGGCTACATCATGGGCGCCTGGTTCGCCGGCACCCTGGCCGGCATGCTTCCGGCGTCGCGGCTGATCCAGCACTTCGGCCCCCGCCCGGTGGTGCTAGGCGGGGCGTTGCTGCTGGCCTCCAGTTACGCCTTGATGCCAAGCGCGGAGTCCGTTGCCTGCTTCATAGGGCTGAGGCTGGTCCAGGGATTGAGCTGGTCGGGCGTGCTGCTTGGCACCATTACCTTCGTAACCCTATTAACGCCGAAGAAAACCCGCACCCAGGGCTTGGGGATTCATGGCGCGATCTTTATTTCATCGCAGGCGATCGGTCCCTGGATGGCGGAATTTGTAGTCGATGGGTATGGTTTTACGGCGTTATTTTTTCTCGGCGTTGTTCTCGCCGCGTCATCATCCGTGATGGCGTTTTTCCTGCCCGCGAAACAGCCGGAACCGCACGGCCAGTCATCGGCGGCTGAAAATATCGTAACCAAATGCGGTCTTCTCCTGGCGGTCGCCTTCGCCGTCGCCGTCGGGTTCGGTTGCGCGATGTCGTTTCTGGCCGACTACGTGAACCGGCTCGGCTTACCCTCGGTCACGGGATTTTTCACCGGATATATAGTCGTCACGTTGACGATCCGGTTTTGCTTCGGCGCCGCTCTCGACCGCATCGGCGCCAGCAGGCTTCTTCTCATCTCCTCAGTGGCCCAGGCTTCGGCCTTCACGGTCCTAATGCTCGCCAATTCTTCCTGGCACCTGATCACCGCCGGGGGCCTGTTTGGCATTGCCGTCGCTATTTATATCCCTGTGCTGCAGGCCCTTATGATTGACCGCCTGTCGAACCGCGCCAAGGCGATCACGGCATACAATTTCTCATTTTTCATGGGCGCGACGCTGGCCAGCGTATTCCTTGGCCAGGTGGCCGAACGTTTCGGCTACGGCCACGTCCTCTGGATTGTCATTGGCGCCTCGTGGGTTGGCTTTTTCCTGTTGCTGGTGGATGCGGTGTTGGAGCGCCCCGGCAAAGCCCCTGCCCCTGCCCAGACCCCGGCCCCTTCCCCTTGATAAAAACCCGGCCAAACCTGGACGTCCTCGAACAGTTAGTGCCGCTGGTCTGTGAAGACCGCCCGGAGCTGAAGCAGGTGACGTTCACCAGCGCGACCCCATTCCAGACGGCGGAGACATCCCTGGCCGTGCTCAAGGAAGAAATCACCGGCAGGATTTCTCCGGCCATAAGCTGGCGGCCCCAGGACAGCCTGCCCCGGATCATCCTCTGTTGGGGCAAGTGCCGTGTCGGCTCCACCGCCTTCGCAAACCTTCTCGGCCGGGCCGGCATCCCGTCCTATTACCAACCCCTGAAAGCCTTGCTCCGCCATCATCTGGTGGGGGACGAAATTCCCTATTGGCATCTCCCGACCGGGCAAGACCTGGTCCTCATCAAGGAAACATCCGGCCCCTACTCCTTGCCGGAATGCCTGTTCAACCCTCTCACCACGCTGCTCAGGGCGGGCTTTCCGGCTTCGCGCATCTCGCTTGTGATTATGGAACGCGAACCCGACGTTTGTCTGGATAGCTGGTTTCGCAAATGGGGTCACCGGCTTGGTGAAAGCCAGATCCTGACGCACTTCGTCCTGAGTTCCCTGAACAGGCACCGCATCGAAAACATCGCCCGCCTGTTCGGAATATCGCCGCTGGTGTTCCGAATTGAAGAAGCCAGCAGGCCGGAGAATATGAAAAAATATTTTTCCGGACTGAATTTAATGGATTTATATTCGCCCGCCATTTTCGAAAAATGGCAGGCCGTGGACGAAGCCAAAGGCAGCAACGCGGCGCTGTTTTTCCCGGACGAGCCGGCCCCCTTCTACGTTCCCAACCTGCATTCCGCCAACCGGAAATTTCACTATCGACGCCCAGAGATCGAGTTCGTTACCGACAGGCACCGGCGCGTCATAGAAAAATACCGGCTCAATCAGCTATACGCGGCATACCGCTGCGCCGACCTCAGCCAGAAAAACTGGCCAGACAAAATCGCATCCTGAGTTTTCCGAGAGAATTGGTGCGGGCGGCCGGACTTGAACCGGCAAAGCCGTGAGGCCGAGGGATTTTAAGTCCCTTGTGTTTACCAATTTCACCACGCCCGCTTGTTGCCGAACCTAAGCCGGGGCCGCTTATCGTGCAAGAGGGATGGCAAGGGCCTCGCCTCGTTCCGCTGATGCCGTTAAAGTGGCGGCCATGAGCGATGCCACCGCAAAAAAAGACCCGCCGGAAACCAATAACGAAGCCCCCGTCTTCGACGCCGACTTCCGCCGGCGGCTGGAAGACCTGATCCGCTGGCGGCGCGATGTGCGCCGGTTCCGCGCCGATGCGGTCGACGGCACGCTGGTCGATGAATTGATCGGGCTGGCGGCGCTGGCGCCCAGCGTCGGCAACAGCCAGCCGTGGCGCTTCGTCAAGGTCGCCGACACGGGGCGCCGCGCCCGCGTGATCGAAAATTTCGAGGCCTGCAACGCCGACGCGCTGAATGATTATTCCGGCGAAAAGGCGAAAAGCTATGCCGCGCTCAAACTTTCCGGCCTGCGCGATGCGCCGGTGCATCTGGCGGTGTTCTGCGACACCGGAACAGAAGCCGGGCACGGCGTCGGGCGCAAGACCATGCCCGAAATGCTGCCCTATTCCGTCGTCGGCGCGCTCAGCACGCTGTGGCTGGCTTCGCGCGCGCACGGGCTCGGCATGGGCTGGGTGTCGATCCTCGAGGCCGACGTGATCGCCGGGATACTCGACGTGCCGGACGGCTGGGCGCTGATTGCGTATTTGTGCATCGGCTATCCGGAAGAGGAACACATCGACCCGGAACTGGAACGCCACGGCTGGCAGGAACGGCTCGACGTTTCCGGGTTCGTGCTGGAGCGATAGGCGCTCTTAAGCATCGCCCCTAGGCGGATAATCACGGGCCTTGATCATGTCGATGGCTTCCATGACGTCGGCAAAATGGTGCCGGTGGAACGGCGTGGTGTGCAGAACCGCCGAAAACAGGGTGTCGTCGGGCCGCACCAGGAACATGGCGGGTTCGCTGAAATTGCCGGGCTCTTTATCCTGAATAGCCGAAGATATGAAAAGACCCCATTGGCGCGCGCTTTCCTCGCTCAGGCCGTAGCCCAGCGTCAGGCCGCCGAGGCCCCATTCCTGCTTGGATTTTTCGGCCCGCTCGCGGCTGTCCATGCTGATGGCGATGACACCGCAGCCGCGCTCGGTAAAACGCGCAACCTTATGATCCAGATCGAGGAGCTGGAGTTTGCACCGCGGACAATGATAACCGCGGTAGAATTCAATAAGGGTGAAGGTGTCCGGCGTCTGCTCGGCGAGCCGCCAGGTGCCGCCGCCGACGGTTTCGACGTTGAGTTCGGGAACGGCTTCGGTTGGTTTAATCATGAGTCTTTCGCCTCTTTCGGTTTATTGGGTTCGCCAGCGAGGTCCCGGACCAGGGCTTCGATGGCATCGGCCACAACGTCGAGCCGGGATTGGTCGGGCGAGCGGGCGACCAGGCAGGTGCCGAGCCGCTCGCTGCGCACGAACGGATAGCTGCCGATATCGACGTCCGGGAAAGCCTTTTGCAGTTCGCCAAGCGGTCCGGCGACGACGCCTTCCGGGACGTAGGCGTCGGTCGAATGGGACAGCACCGGGGCGCCACCGACGAGATCGCCCTTCAGGCTGTCGAACATGGCCTGCATGATGCGCGGCACGCCGGCCAGCACGAAAACGTTTTCGACCCGGTAGCCCGGCGCGACGGAAACCGGGTTTTCTATCAGGCTGGCGCCTTCCGGCGTCTCGGCCATTTTCAGGCGCGCCTCGGTAATGTCTTCGGGTTTGTAGCGGTCTCGCAACAGGACTTCGGCCTTGGGGTGGCGCAGCAGGGCCAAGCCGAACGCCTTGGCGATGCAGGCCGAGGTCATGTCGTCGTGGGTCGGGCCGATGCCGCCGGTGGTGAACAGGTAATCGAAACGCTGGCGAAGCGCGTTGACGGCGGCGACGATATCGTCTTCCACGTCGGGCACGACGCGGACTTCCTTCAGGCGCACGCCCAGATCGTTCAGGCCCTGCGCCAAATACTGCACGTTGCTGTCCTGGGTCCGGCCCGACAGCACTTCGTTGCCGATAATCAGAACAGCGGCGGTGACGGTTTTTTCCGGCATATCCCCTTCCCCGGCCTCTACAACAGGTCGCGCAGCATGGCGATGAGCGGCGCGTCGGCGGGCGGCATGTCGTAATCAACCAGCCGGACCGGACGCACCCATTTCAGGTCCTGACCCTCGCGCGGCGTGATCTCGCCCTTCCACACCCGGCACACATACAGAGGCATCAACAGGTGGAAGTCGTCATAAACGTGCGACGCGAAGGTCAGCGGCGCGAGGCAGCTTTCGGTGATGTCGATGCCCAATTCTTCCTGAAGTTCGCGGCCCGGGGCGCTTTCCGGAATTCCGCCGTCAGGCCCCTGGCGGCGGGAAAATCCCCACAGGCCCGCCAGCGCCTTGCCTTCGGGGCGCTTGGCGATGAGCACCCGGCCATCGGCGTCGACCAGCGCCACGGCGACGACCAGGACGGTCACCGCCTCGCCGTCGGGGCGTTTGAATTCGGCCCCGTAGCAGCCCTCGTCGGGACTGTTGGGGTCAGGACCGGTAATCGGCATTGATCGCGATGTATTCGTGGGTCAGGTCGCAGGTCCAGACCGTCGCCGAACCGCCTTCAACATCCTTAAGCCCGACATCGACGGCGATGGTGATCTCGGACCCTTTCATGTGTTCGGCTACCGGCGTCTCATCGAAGCCGGGGATGGCGCCGCCGGCCACGGCCACGGGAATACCGCCGATGGTAATGGTCAGGCGGTCCGCATTGATGGGCTCACCGGCTTTGCCCACGGCCATGACGATGCGGCCCCAGTTGGCGTCCTCACCGGCGATGGCGGTCTTGACCAGCGGCGAGGTGGCGATGGAAAAGGCGATAATTTTCGCAGACGCTTCGGATTCCGCGCCGGTCACGGCGACGGTGATGAACTTCGTCGCCCCTTCGCCGTCGCGCACGATCTGGTGCGCCAGATCGGTGGCGACGCGGTCCAGCGCGTCCTTGAAATCATCCAGCGCCGGATCATCAGTTGAATCCACGGCCCCGTGCTCCGCAGCCCCGGTGGCGAACAGCATCACCGTATCGCTGGTCGAGGTATCGGAATCCACGGTGATGGCATTGAACGACCGGTTGACGGTCGCTTCCAGAAGGGGTTGCAGCACGTCCGGCGACAGCGCCGCGTCGGTAAACATGAAGCCCAGCATGGTCGCCATGTTGGGGTGAATCATGCCGGACCCCTTGGCGATGCCGTTGATGGTGACGGAAACTCCGCCGATCTTCGCCTTAGCCGTCGCCCCCTTGGGGAAGGTGTCGGTGGTCATGATCGCACGCGCCGCCCCTTCCCAATCGGGTTCCGCCCCGGTTTCCATTTGGGCGGCCTTGAAATCCGGCAGGACGGCGATAATCTTTTCCACCGCCAGCGGCTCACCGATGACGCCGGTGGAGGCGGCGAAGATTTTCGACGGCCGGGTCGCCAGCAGGTCGGCCGCCGCCTCGACGGTTTCCTCCACCGCCTGCATACCCTGCGGCCCGGTAAACACGTTGGCGCCGCCCGAATTGACGACCAGGCCGCGCGCCTGTCCGCCGCGCAGCGCTTTCCGAGACCATTGCACCGGGGCCGATGCGGTCAGCGATTGCGTGAACACGCCCGCTGCCGACGTGCCGTCGGGCAGTTCCGCGAACAACAGATCGCTTGTGCCGCTTTTCTTCAGCCCGCAGGCCCCGGACGCCAGACGCACGCCGGCCACCACCGGCATAGCGGGGAAGCCGCCGGGCGCCAGCGGCGAAACTTTAGCCTTGGATGATTTCTGGCTCATGGCAGAAGGGTACTTCGCCCACGCCGCGCCGTCAGCCGATTTTTTTTTACTTCTTTTCGGAAGCCTTTTTCGGATCCGCCTTCGGTTCCTTTTTGGCATCCCGGGGCGAACCATCGGGATTGAAGCGGGCGATCTTGGCGCCCTTACGCAGCTTTTCGATATACGCGCTGCCCGCTTCCTGGAACATCGCGGTGCGCAGTTCCGGCTCCATCTTCTCGAAGCTGGGGGCTTCGGCCGCACGCCGGTTCTCGACCTTGATGATATGCCAGCCGAATTGGGTTTTCACGGCCGGGTCAGTATAGGTTCCGGCTTTCAGGGCAAACGCCGCCTTCTCGAAAGCCGGCACCATCTGTCCCTTGCCGAAGAAGCCCAGCTTGCCGCCGTCCTTTCCCGAAGGCCCGGTGGATTTTTGCTTTGCCAGATCGGCGAAATCGCCGCCCTTTTTAAGCGCGGTGATGATCTCTTTGGCCTCGTCTTCGGTTTTGACCAGGATATGGCTGGCTTCGACCTCCTCGCCGGACGCGGCTTTCTTGATCTCTTCGTCGTAGCGCGCGCGCACGGCTTCGTCGGTAACGACGGTCTCTATGGCCTTGCTCATGGCCATGCGCTGCAATACCTGTTTTTCGATGCGCGCCATCTGCGCCTTGAACAGTTCCGTATCATGCAGCTTGTCCTTGCGGGCAGCCGCGGCGGATAACTGTTCGTCGATCAGGCTGTCGACCAGGCCCGGAAAAATCACGTCGAAAGGAACCCGCTGGTATTGCTCCGGCAGACGCTGGTGTGCCTCCTTGGCCATGGACAGATGAATTTCAGTGCCATTGACGACAGCAACCACCGGGTCGTCGGCCGCCGCCACGGGGGTCACGAACAAAAGCGCCGCCAGCAGTACGGGAAAAATAAAACGCAAAACCATAACATGACATCCTTATAAAACGGGCCGGCCGGCACCATAGGCGCCAACCTCAAAATATTTAAAGGCATCATGCATAATGCCTGCGCCGGGACAAGACTGCGTGGCTTTTGGCGCGATCATAACCGCGTGACCGGATTTCTTGTCCCCTTTTCTTGTCCTTGGCGGGGCCGCCGCACTAGGATGATGCGCCATGGACATGAACGTCATTATCAAGCGAACGGCCAATACGGTTTCAGGGGCGGTTTTAGCCGTGTGTTTAGCGGCGGCGCTGCTTGTACCCGCCCACACCCGGGCCGCCGAGCGCCTCAGCAATGCCCAGATCGTCCGCAACTTCAATATCATCGCCTTCGGCAACGAATACACCCGCCAGCGCTTCGAGCGGGTGCGCAAATGGAAGCGCCCGATCACGGCCCGCATCGACGGCAGCCCACCGGCCTATTTCGAGGACTTCGTGCGCCAGCACTTGGCGGACATCAGCAAACTCACCGGCCACCCGGCCAGGCTCGCCTATTCGGAGCGGATCCGCCGCGCAAAACGTGTGCCCAAGGGTATCAACGCCAAAAGCTTCAACATGTTTCTGCTCTATTACCCGATGGCCGACATGACGGGCGTGGTGCGCAAGCAACTGGGGACCCGCATGGACCCGTCGCTCAGGCGACTGAAGGCCGGTCAATCCACCTGCGAGGCGCAGGTGTTCAAGAAAGGCGATGAAATCCGCACCGCCGTCATCCTGTTTCCGGCCTATGGCGACAAAACGACGCTGCGCGCCTGCGTGGTCGAGGAATTGACGCAGGTCATGGGCCTGATTAACGATTCCAACAACGTCCGTCCGTCCATCTTCAACGACGAAAGCCGGTATTTCGAACTGACCGGCCATGACCGGCTGTTGCTGCGGATTTTATATGACCCGCGTATGACCATCGGCCTGCCGCGCCGGGACGCTATGCGCCAGGCCCATACGATCCTGAACGAAATCCATCCCCGTTGACGGTTCCTGATTTTTTTTCCTTCCCGTGTGTGACCGGCATCACTGACCAGGGGGAACCCGCCCGTCAGTTTGGTGGGATGGGGGACGTATATCTTTTGTGGAAGGCCCGCCGGTGTTTCGGCTCTTACGATATTTCTCACTGACAAGCGGCCTTGCCCTGCTGGGGGTTGGACTGATTCTGGTTCTGGTCTACCGCCAGACGTCGCTCGACGCCATGGTGGAGACCGTCGAGCGCGAAAACGTCGGCTTGTCGCGGGCGCTGGCCAATGCCATCTGGCCCAAGTTTTCGGAGTACATCAAAACCGGCGCCCCCGAGGACAGTAAGGCCCTGCGGAACCGCCCGGAATCCAACGTCATCGACCTTTTGACGAAAAAGCTGACGGCGGGGCTCAACGTGGTCAAGGTGCGGCTCTACCGGCTCGACGGCCTGAACGTCTATTCCTCGGATTTTTCCGAGATGGGACGTATCGCCAGTCGTGGTTCGGTTTTCGCCGAAAGCATTCGCGACGCCCGCCCCGCCAGCAAATTCGAGACCGTCGAAACCATCACAGGCATTTCCGGCAAGCGCACGAACCGGCGCATCGTCGAATCATATCTGCCGGTCCTGGGAAAGGATGGCACCGTCGAAGGCGTCTTCGAGTTGTATTCCGACGCCACGGACAGGGCCGAAGCCATTTCCCAGCGGGTGACGTTCCTATCCATTGGACTGGTGTGGGCGTTCGGGCTTTTGTACTGGCTGCTGTTCGCCGTCGTCCGGCGCGCCGACAGGATTATCAAACGCCAGTACTATGACCTGCACCAGGAGGTCAGCGACCGGCTGCAGGCGGAAAGCAAGCTTCTCAACGCCCTGAAAGAAGCCGAGCACGCCAACACCGCCAAAAGCCAGTTCCTGGCCCACATGAGTCACGAATTGCGCACCCCCCTGAATTCCATCATCGGCTTCGCGGAAATCATGGCCAAGGAGATTTTCGGCAAGATCGGCAACAAAAAATACCAGGAATATGCCAGCGACATCCACGGCTCCGGCAGCTACCTGCTCAACCTGATCAACGAGGTTCTCGACGTTTCCAAAGTCGAGGCCGGCGCCATGGAGATCAACGAGAGCTACATCAACCTCAAGGACGCCATGCGTGAATGCGCGGCGATGATGATGGAAGAAGCGAAAAAGGTCGATATCAACCTCAACCTGGAAATGGCGGACAACCTTCCGGAATTTCGCGGCGACCCGCTACGGCTGAAGCAGATTTTTCTCAACCTGCTGTCCAATGCCATCAAGTTCACGCCGGCGGGCGGCACCATTACCCTGGAGGCCGGACTGGATGGTTCCGGAGGCATCCGCATCTCCGTCGCCGACACCGGCATTGGCATTTCTGCGAAAGACCTGAACCGTATCCTGCTGCCTTTCGAGCAGGCCGATGGGCCGATGGAAAATTCGGTGCCGGGAACCGGGCTCGGACTGGCCTTGACCAAGTCGCTGACGGAACTGCACGGCGGCGAACTGTCGCTGACCAGTGATCCCGGCGCCGGCACCACGGTGACGCTGCACTTCCCGTCGGACCGCGCCATGACAGCCCAGCACGAACTGCCGCTCGGGCATTGATGCCGGTAAAATCCATCCATTTGATCCCCATCAAAGACGCCTTACACGCCCTTCTCTAGACTGGACTATCGTCACGCATCCGCTTGGGCCGGACGGACCCGCGCGAACACGTACTGGGGGACGCGCCGGCCGGAAAATAAAGGAGGCAGCTCATGGGTATGGCCATAACCGTTCAGGACTATCTCGACGAGATGGAAGCCGTTTACGACGTTATCGAACACCCCTACGCTCCGACCAGCATCGGTGCCGCCGGGCGCGCCCATTTGCCGCCGGAACGGCTCGCCAAGGGTGTCGTGGTGAAGGACGAAAACGGCGTTTTGACCCTGACCGTCGTTCCGTCGGACCGCAACGTCGACCTCGAAAGCCTGAAAGAGACCCTGCAACACGATGTGGAACTGGCAACGGAAGATGAGGTCATCGGAAAATTCGACGACTGTGATCCGGGCGCGGTGCCGCCGCTGGGCAACGCCTATGCCCTTCGGGTACTGCTCGATGACGACCTAATGACGCAAGATCAGGTTTATTTCGAATCCGGCGACCACCGCCATCTTGTGCATGTCAACGGTGAGGAATTCCGCCGCATCATGGGCGGGGCTGAAAAAGGACGTTTCACCCAAGCCGCCTGAGGGCCGGGTTTTCGTTCCCGTTCGCTGCGTGGTAGGCTCCCGCCATGCAAAAATCGTTTTTTTTAAGCGGCCTGTTTGCGCTTGCCATCGGCGTGACGGTTTTGATGCTGCCCCGTTCAGGCGCGACCCAGGAGATCTGCCCCGATTTTCCCAAAGTCGATTTCTGGGGCGAGTTGACCCACGATTCCGTCACCCAACATGTGAACCAGACGCTTTCCGGTGATTGGGACGCCTATTTGGAACGGCTTAAACGCCAGCATACCTCCCTCACCCTCATTCGCGGCCGCGGCAAGGTGGCCCGGGTATCGCGTGGCGGGCGCAGGGTGGTCCTGAAAGGCGCGGCCCTGTCCCAATACCTGAGCTATTCCCAAGAAAGGATCGCGGTGCTGGAATGCCTGGCGGCCCGGGCAAAAGCCTCAGGCTCCGCAAAAGCCCAAATCACGAAAGACGCCCAAGAACCTTCACAAACAGAAAGCCTTGATAAAAAGACCTTCCTAAGCCTGCCGGCGGACCTGCTGGAAAAACTTCGCGCCGAGGCGGTCCGCCGCAGCAAGAAAGAAAACCGCAAATTCAGCGTCAACGACATCATCGTCGAGACCCTGAAAGAACAACTGAAACGCTAGGACAACCGGCGCCTGCCCGGATGGGCTCCCGCTCAAATATGCTCCACGTCAACGTCGTGGGCGCGATGGCCGTAATGGTTCGTCAGGTCCGGGCCGTGACAAGGCGAACGGACCTTGCCGGCCTTTCCCTTTGTGCCCTTCCCTGTCCGGGCTTTCGGTATGGCCGCGGCGAAGTAGAGGGCGAAGGGGTGATCCTCAGGCCGGCGGTAGGCATGCATGTGGTCAAGGAAGGCAAACTGCTGATGGAGGGCACGCGTATACGCCTCCAACATCATCGCACCCGCAGACGCCGCCGCCTGCAAGCTGGCCTGCTGAATCCGTAGTGACAGTGCGAAAAATGGATACATCTCAAAATCTCCCGACCAATGGGTTTTTTCAATGTTTCATTATACACCATTTTCAGGTTCGGGTGTTGACTTGAATCAGGCGCCACAACTCTTCATCGTCCCCTGCCCTATTCTGAATGCCCTTAACCAAAATCAAAGCGAACGCCCCGTTTTTTTGCTCTGGTAAGGCCTGACGAAAATGAGGCTCCGGTTGAAAAAGGAGGCTAAAATAATGACCCTTGCCGAGATCTTCCGGCGGGCGGTTTTTTGGTGTGCTCTCACCGCCCTTTTCCTGATGCCACAGGCCCCCGTCCACGCCCAGGACCCCGGCTCCGGCAGCGTCACCCACCAGATGTACCTGGACATGAAGCTGGGCAAGCTCAACATCCACGGCGACAACGCCGTCGTCGAGGCGCTGGTTCTGCAACGTGACCTGCCCATCACCTATGACTACATCGCCACCCTGATGCGTACGCCCAACGCCTTCGGCGACGGGCCGGCTTGCATCGTTTGCCACAGTTCCAACGATCCGGCGAAGAGCTACCGGGGGCTCGACCTGTCGTCGTGCGAGGGCATCCTCCGGGGCTCCACGGAAGAGCCGCCGCGTTCCGTCATCGTCCCCGGCAAGCCGGGGGCCAGCACGCTGACTCACATGTTACGCGACAACCGTATGCCGCTGGGTGTGCCGTTCTTCCATCCGATCGAAAGCGATGCCATCAACGCCGTCAAGGACTGGATCGACTCCGGCGGCGCCAACGACGACACGTTCAAAAAGAAAGTCCTGCCCCTGTTTTCCGACCCCAAGGCCTTCGGCGGCGAAGCGCCGTGCATAGAATGCCATCGCTCGTTCCGCGACCCGCCAAGCTTCAACGAGGTCAACCTGACGTCTTACGAGGCGATCATGAAAGGCGCGTTCTCCAAAACCCGGGGCAAGCAAGGCAAGCCGGGCCTGCCCATCGTGGTGCCGTTCGATTCCACCAACAGCCCGTTGTATCTGCGCCTGACCCGCAACCGTATGCCGCCCGGCATCGACCCCGGCGCCGACAACAACCATCCCAACATCCAGCTGTTGATGCGCTGGATCGAACAGGGTGCGTGGTGCCGCTAGAATTCTGGTTTAGGATGAAGGTGTCATAAACGTGTAGGCTATCAAGGAGGAGGACCAAGGCCATGCCCCCCCATCCCTATATCCGGCCCGGCGCCGGAGTGGTCCTTTTCTGTCTTGCGCTCAACACAGTCCCGCTAACGGCACATGCCGGTGACACCGTGTTCAAGCCAGGGATCACCGGCAGCGTCGCCTTCGAATTCCACAACGATCTTGTCTTTTCGTCCGACGACGCGACCGCCGAATTCAACACTCTGTTCACCAAGATCGTGCCAGACGTCACCGTGACCCTCACCGATCAATTATCCATCAACGCCGGGTTGGTCTTTCAGCCGGTGCAGGACCCGGTGGTCAGCGGCGACGACCGTGTGTTCGACGACCACGGGCTGTATATCGAAACCCTGAAAGTCGTTTACCAAACCGGGCCGTTGACCCTGTCCGGCGGCAAGATGCACGTCAACTTTGCCTCCGCCTGGGACGTGACGCCGGGCGTCTTCGGCACCGACATGGCCGAAGAATACGAGATGGCCGAGAATATCGCGCTCGGCGGTTCCTACCGCCACGACTTCACCAGCGGAGGCATTCATACGCTGACGGCGCAGACCTTCTTCCTCGACACTTCGGGGCTGGCCGAAAGCGCCTTTACGCGTCGCAGGAAAACCCGCGAGGGCGACGGTGGGCCCGGCAACACGGGGGGATTTTCGTCCTTCGCGGTGTCCCTGGACGGCGGCGAATTTCCCGGCCTAAAGGGCTTTGCCTATCACGCGGCCTGGGTCCATCAGGGCAACGATACTGCGGACGCAACAAGCGAGACCCGCTTCGCCGTCAACGGGGCTTATGAATTCACCCTGCCGGGCGACATCACCGTGCAGCCGTTCGTCGAATACGTGACCTTCGATGACGCCGACGGCACCCGCGATCAGGACCGCGACTACCTGACGGCGGCGCTGGGATTCACCTACAAGGACTGGAGCCTGGCCCTGTCCGCCACGCTCAAGGAAACGGAAGCCGCCGACGGCACGGAAACCGACGAGGAGCACCTGCAGGTCTCCGCCGGTTACACCTTCCCCATCGGCGTCGGATTGGAACTCGGCTACAAGCACACCCGCAACGCCGGCACCGACACCGATACCTTCGGGACGCTGCTGACCTACGAGCTGGAATTTTAAGCCGGGGCATCTGATTGCGTTTTCCGGCTCTTCGGCTATACCTCGCGGATGGCGGATTTTGATACCCTCATCATCGGCGCCGGGGCGGCCGGCCTGATGTGCGCGATAGAGGCCAACAGGCGCGGACGCCGGGTGCTGGTACTCGACCACGCGGCCAAGGTGGGTGAAAAAATCCGCATCTCCGGCGGCGGCCGCGCCAACTTCACCAACCGTCACGCACAGCCCGCCGACTACCTGTCGGACAATCCGCGCTTTTGCATCTCGGCCCTGAAACGCTACACCCAGCACGACTTCATCGCCCTGGTGGAAAAGCACGCCATTACCTATCACGAACGCGACCACGGCCAGTTGTTCTGTGACGGCCCGGCCCAGCAGATCATCGACATGCTGCTCGACGAAGCGCGGGGCGTCGACATCCGGACATCGATCAACGTGACGCGGGTGACCAAGACCGAAAGCCTGTTCACCGTGGAAACCGACCACGGTTCCTTCTCGGCTGAATCCCTGGTCATCGCCACCGGCGGGCCGTCCATTCCGAAAATGGGATCGAGCGGCTTCGGCTACGCCATCGCCCGGCAGTTCGGCCTGCGGGTGGTTGAACCACGCCCCGGCCTGGTGCCGCTGACCTTCGACGCCGCCACCCTGGCCCTGCTGGATGGACTGGCCGGAGTGTCCCTGGACGCCATGGTCAAATGCGGCAAGGTCACCTTCACCGAAGCCCTGCTGTTCACCCACCGGGGTCTGAGCGGGCCGGTGATCCTGCAAATTTCATCGTACTGGCGGGGCGGCCAACACATCACCATTGATTTGCTGCCCGGCACGGATGTGTTCGAGCATCTAAAAAAAGCCAGAGACAGCCAACCCAGACAAGAGGTCCGCACGGCGCTGGCCCAATGGATCCCCAAACGCCTGGCGCACAAGGTGGCCGAATGGGCGGGCTGCGACGGCCATCTGGCGGAAACCTCCGACAAGTCTCTGCGCCGCCTGGCCCAACACATCAACGCGTGGCGCATCACGCCCGACGGATCGGAAGGCAACCGCACGGCGGAAGTCACCGTCGGCGGTGTCGACACCCGGGACCTGTCGTCGAAAACCATGCAGGCCCGATCCGTCCCCGGACTCTATTTCATCGGCGAGACCGTCGACGTCACCGGTCACCTGGGCGGTTTCAACTTCCAATGGGCCTGGGCGTCCGGTCATGCCTGCGGGCAGGTGGCGTAAGTTAAGTTTCGTGCGTCAAATAGACTTGGCATCGGCGCGGATTTCGGGCTATCTAGCGCCGGAATCTCCACAGCAACCAGCCACTTCAGCAAGCACACAGGTCTGTTTTTATGTTTCAAAACAACGAAAAATTGATAAACGAAATTCGTGATCGTTTCGCCCACATCGATCACTGCCCCTACCAGGGTGAGCGCATATTTTTCGAAAACGCCGGCGGCGCGCTGACTTTGAAATCCGTGGTCGAGCGCTCCGAAGAACTGGCCGCGATCCCCGACAACCAGGGCCGCGACAACCCGGCCTCGCACGAACTGGTGCGCATCATCGATCAGGCCAAGGACGACATCCGTTGTTTCCTGAACGCCGCCCGCGGCCCCGTCTTCGTCGGCGAGAGCGGCACCGAACTGTTGTTCCGGCTGATCAGCGCCGCCGTGCTGGGAGCGCCGGAAGGCGGCGACGTCGTCGGCAGTACGCTGGAGCATCCGGCGACCGTCAGCGCCTGCGCCCGCTGGTCAAAAATCGCCAATCGCAACTTCGTCCGCGTGCCGCACAATAATGAAACCGGCACCGTGACAGCCGACGATTACCGCCCGCACGTGACGGCGGACACCCGCGTGGCGACGATCCTGCACACCTCGCCGGTGACCGGCATGGCGGTCGACGTGGCCGGCATCGCCAAGCTGATCCGCGACGTCTCGCCGGATTGCTACATCATCGTCGACGGCATCCAGCATGCCGCGCATGGCGGGCTGGATATCGATTCCTACGGCATCGACGGCTACGCCATCTCGCCCTACAAGGTGTTCTCGCGGCATGGCTACGGCATCGCCTGGGTGTCGGAGAAACTGGGCAGCCTGCCTCACGACAGCCTGATCGGCGCCCCGGAAGATCAATGGGACCTCGGCACGCGGGACACCGCGTCGTATGCGACCTTTTCCGAAGTGGTGAACTATTTCGACTGGCTCGGCGCGCACTTCACCGACTCCACGGATCGCCGCGAGCGCATCAATGCGGCCGGCCAGGCCATCCATGCCCACGAAAAAGACCTGACCGATGCCATGCTCTATGGCACCGGCGGCCAGGACGGCCTAGCGGCGATGTCGGAAGTCGGCATCATCGGCGGCACCGACAACCCGTTGCGCGAAGGCCTGGTGTCGATCACCGTCGAGAACATGACGGCGGTCGAGGTCGTCAGCGCGCTACGCGAAAAAGGCATTCGGACGCACGCGCGGAAAAACGACCACTACTCCGGCAATATCCTGAAACCCCTTAACCTGGAAGACTGCGTCCGGGTGTCCATGTGCCACTACAACACGGAAGAAGAAGTGGCCCGGTTCCTGGGCGCGATGCAGGCGATCATCGGGAAAAAAGCGGCCTGACGGAGCAGCAACGCCCGCCGACAAACCCGTACCGAAGGAATGCCCGGCCTTTATTCCGCCTTTTTTTTATGCGACAAGGGTGCCAATCAAGAAATTACGGGATAAAGATTATTTTCACCGATACACGGTCGGGCGCCGACGCGTCCGCAACCAGCATTCCGCCCTCCAATTCCCAAACGCAGCCGGAAACCATCCGCCATTGGTCACAAATTGCCCGGTCCCACGCCCGGCCGCAAGCGGCGCGGAGCACCATGCAACTGCTCACCACCGTGATTCCATTGGCCGGACTTTGGGCGGCCATGATGCTCACCGTCGATGAGGCCTACTGGGCGACCCTGCTGTTGGCGGTGCCCGCCGCCGCATTCACCGCCCGGCTTTTCATCATCCAGCACGATTGCGGCCACCGCTCGTTCTTCAGGTCCCGCCGCCTCAATGATTTTGTCGGCGCCCTGATCGGGATCGTCACCCTGACCCCGCACGAATACTGGCGACAGTCCCATAACATCCACCACGCGACATGCGGCAACCTGCAAGAACGGGGCATCGGAGACGTCAGCGTCCTCACCGTGGCCGAATACACCGCCCTGCCCGCATGGAAACGCCTGGCCTACCGCATTTACCGCATGCCCGCCGTCCTACTGGGGTTCGGGCCGATCTATCTGTTCATCATCAAATACCGCCTTCCCCTGGACCTGATCCGCCGCCATCCCGCCTTGTTGACCGGCGTCATGGCCACCAACCTCGGCATTGCCGCCGCCCTGACGGGCCTTGGATACAGCTTCGGCTACTTGGACTTGCTGATGGTTCAACTCCCCATCATCCTGCTGTCCTCGACGGTCGGCGTCTGGCTTTTTTATGTCCAGCACCAGTTTGAATACACCTATTGGAAAATGGAGAAGGACTGGGACTTCCACGAAGCCTCGGTGCGGGCCAGCAGTTACTTTGACCTGCCGCAACCGCTACGCTGGTTTACCGGCGACATCGGCATCCACCATATCCATCACCTGTCCAGCCGTATCCCCAACTATCGTCTCGGCGCATGTCTCGCCGATATTCCCGCGCTCAAAACCCTCAACCGCATTGGCCTGCGGGACAGTTTGTCCTGCCTCCGCCTCGCCCTGTGGGACGAAAGCGCCAAGTGCCTGATCCCGTTCAAAGCCCTGGCCCAAAAGCATCCGGCTTAAGCTTTCGCCGTTTCCAGCGGCCGGTTAGAGGTCCGCACCGGCCATTCCTCGGGAAAAAGCGGTTTGACGGGGTGGCAGGGTCCACCGAAAATGATGGATTGATCAATTTTCCATAGAGCGAGGCCGGACATGTCCAAGTCGGTTCCATGCGTTATCCTGCGGGGCGGCACCAGCAAGGGTGTCTATCTGAAAGAGGCGGACCTGCCCACGGACCCGGACGCGCGGGAACGATTGATCCTGTCGATTTTCGGCTCACCCGACAAACGCCAGATTGACGGCCTCGGCGGCGCCGACCCGCTGACCAGCAAGGTCTGCATCATCGGCCCGCCGCCGAAGGACAACCCGAGAGCCGAAGGCGCCCACCTGAGCTACACCTTCGGCCAAGTCGAGATCGACGCCCCGTCGGTCGATTTCCGCTCGCTCTGCGGCAACCTGACGTCCGGCGTCGGGGCATTCGCGATATGGGAAGGCATGGTCGAACCGGTCGAACCGGTGACGCCTGTGCGCATTTACAACACCAACCTGGACCGCATGCTGATCGCCGAGGTGCCGGTGCGCGATGGCCGCCCACAGGAAGACGGCGACTATGCCATTCCCGGCGTTCCCGGCACCGGCGCGCCGATTCTGGTCGACTTCGCCGATACCGCCGACGCCAGCACCGGCGCCCTGCTGCCGACCGGCAACGCCATGGACCGGCTCGACGTGCCGGGGCTCGGCGTCATCGATGCCTCGATGGTCGATATCGGCAACGCGCACGTCTTCGTCCGCGCCCAGGACCTCGGCATGACCGGCACGGAAACGGCGGCGGAGATCGACGCCAACAAGCCGCTGGTCGAACTGCTGGAGAAAATCCGCGCCCATGCCGGGGTCGCCATGGGCATGATCGATGATCCCGACCGGGCAACGGAAACCAGCCCGGCGACGCCCTTCGTCGCCATGATCGCGCCACCTAAGGCCTATGAAAACGTTATCGGCGAAAACACGGTCCTCGCCGAAGAGGTGGATTTCGTGTCGCGGCTGATGTTCATGCAGCAGATGCACAAGACCTATGCCGGAACCAGCACCGCCTGCACCGGCATCGCCAGCCGCATTCCCGGCACCATCGTTTACGAGGCCTGCCGCCCGGAAACCCGCGACAATCTCGAAGTCCGCATCGGCCACCCCGCAGGCGTCATCACGACGGAGGCCAAGGTCGAGCTGGACGGCAACAACTACGCCGTCAAACGCGCGACGCTCGGCCGCACGGCCAGGCGTATCATGGAGGGGCGGGTTTACGTGCCGTAGGCCGCCGGGCGAACGCCTGGGGGCACCTGGGGGGCAGAACCGTAATGAAAGAATGTCCGATTCAGCCGGCGTGTATCGAACACCGGTGTCTGCCGTACTGCCGTCATAACGCCCTGATCTTGCCCGATCCCCATTGGCTAGAGGGGTAAAGTCACCTCCACGATTCCCTCACCGAGAATAGTCTTACTCTTGAAGCCTATGGACCTGGCAAGCCGCCGCATCGCTTCGTTTTCCTCCAACACCTGACCAACGATGGCCTTGGTGCCGCGGTCGCGGCAGTAAGCGATGATCTTTTTCATCAGCTTCGTCCCCAGTCCCTGGCCCTTGAGGTCAGAGCGCACGACGATCGCAAATTCGGCTTCCTGGTTATCGGGATCCGTAAAGATTCGCACCACGCCCAGAGTCTCCCTTCCTCCCCCGTCCTTTGGCGCGGATGCTATAAAGGCCATTTCGCGGTCGTAATCGATCTGCGTGTACCGCGCCATCTGGGTGTGTGGGAGTTCGTGGATAAGGCCGAAAAAACGGAATCGGATGTCATCCGGAGTCAATTTGGAAATGAACGTGTGGTGTTCGGGCTCGTCCTCGGGCCGAATGGGCCGCAGCAACACCTCCCGCCCCGAACGTAATGTAAAAGGCTCCTCCAGTTCTTCCGGGTAGGGTCGAATGGCAAGCCGCCGTGACTCATCGTGAACGGTTAATGCGACACCGATACGGGCGTCGAGCGCAAGCACACCGTTTTCATCGGCGAACAGAGGATTGATGTCCAGTTCCACGATCTCGGGGATGTCCTCGATCAACTGGGATATCTGCATGCAGGTCAAGCAGATGGCATCCAGGTCCGCGGCTGGTTGGTCCCGGTAACCCCGAAGCAGCTTCGAAACCCGCGTACGCGAGATCAACTCGCGGGCCAGCACCATATTCAACGGTGGAAGGGCAACCGCCCGGTCTCCGATCACCTCGACGGCTATTCCTCCCTGGCCGAAAAGAATCACGGGACCGAAAATGGGGTCGGTCGCAACACCTAGGATGAGCTCCAGGGCGCCGGGCCGTTCCGCCATGCGTTGAACCGTAAAGCCTTCGAGGCTAGCACTTGGCTGCCGGACCGGGATCGTGGTCAGCATGGCTTCGGCGGCGGCCTCGACGGCTTCTGGCGTTTCCAGGAATAACCGCACGCCGCCCACGTCCGATTTGTGGCTGATGTTCGGCGACAGTATCTTCAGCGCCACCGGGAACCCGATCCCGGCCGCCATTTCGGCGGCTTTTGCAGGTGTCGCCACGACGTGGGTCTCGATAACCGGTATCCCATAGGCCGCGAGTACCGCCTTGGCATCGGGTTCGGTCATCATTCTCGAGCCCGTGGCCGGCAGGGCCGCTTTCACCAAACGCCTCGCGGCTTCCGTATCTGGGATAAACCCGGAAGGCGACGAGGGGGGCGTTTCCATCAACATCGTTTGGTTGCGGTGATAATCTACCATGTGCATGAAGGCACGAACCGCCTGCCCCGGGGTATCGTAGGTGGGAATTCCTCCGTCATTGAGCATGCGCCTGGCGGGAGCCACAGCCTCTTCGCCGACCCAGCTGGTGAGGATGGGCTTTTTATTATCTTTAGCGATGTTGATGATCGCTTGGGCGGCTTCGGTGCTGGACGCGATTGCCGTCGGCGCGTGAATGATCAGGATGGCGTCAACCTCTGCCGCCTTGACAATGATGTCGAGGGCCTTCGTGTAACGTTCGCCGGGGGCATCTCCGATGATGTCCACCGGGTTTCCCCCCGACCAGGTTGCGGGCAGAGCCTGATTGAGAGATTCGATGGTTTCTTTCGACAGTTCGGCCAGATGCCCCCTTTTTTCGATGAGGTCGTCAACGGCCATCACCCCGAGACCTCCGCCGTTGGTGAGAATCGCCAGGCGTTCGCCGTCGAACCGCCGCGCGCGCGCCAAGGTTTCCACCGCGGCGAACAGTTCCTGAATATCGTAAACACGCAGCATCCCGGCGCGCCGAATAGCGGCGTCGAACACGTCATCGGTCCCCGCCAGCGCGCCGGTGTGGGAGGCCGCGGCCCTGGCGGCCTCCGCGACGCGGCCCGCTTTGATCACGATGACGGGTTTATTGCGTGCCGCCGCGCGGGTCGCCGACATGAAGTTGCGCCGCTCGTGTATGGACTCGATATAGAGCAGGATCGCGCGGGTTCCGGGAACGCTGCCAAGGTAGTCAATGACATCTCCGAACTCGACGTCGGCACATTCGCCCAGTGAAACGAAGTGAGAAAACCCGATATCATGGGCGCGCGCCCAATCAAGTACAGCAGTGCACATCGCGCCCGATTGGGAAACGAACGCTATTCCTCCCGGACGCGCGGGCAAATGGGCGAAGCTGGCATTGAGCCCGGCGCCCGGCACCAAAACACCGAGACAATTGGGACCCAGAACGCGCATTCCGAACGGCTGAGCCGCCGCCAGCATCGCTTCGGTCAGGGTACGGCCTTTATTGTCGGTTTCCCTTTGAAGGCCCGCCGTCAAGACCACACCCGCCCGCGTCCCCCGTTCACCCAGCTGGCTTATCAAGGTTGGCACCGTATTCGGGGGCGTACAGAGGACGGCCAAATCCGGAGCCTCCGGCAGGCTGTCGACATCTGGATAGGCCAAGACCCCGGCAACAGATTTATGCTTGGGGTTAACCGGCATGATGGGACCCGAGAATCCCCCTTCAAGGAGGTTGCGCATGACGACCGTTCCCACCGCCCCAGGACGGTTGGACGCGCCGATCACAGCGACGGATTCCGGCCGGAACAGCTTGTCTAGGTGGCGAACGGTCATTTGGTGGTTTCGTGGTCCCTGGTAGAAGGGCTGGTGCCGGCTGCCTATGTACGAATTCTATGCGTCACGGCCCCATCATGGAAGATAAACCTCGGCCGGCGGCCACTATCCCGCCGGTTGACGCACGCGCCGACCCGCTTTGGCCGCAATCAATCGACCGCACCGGGGCCAAGCCCAGGCCCGAGCCGGCGGGTTCACGGCTGCGCGGGAGCACAGGTCTGGAGAATGGACAAACACGTTTAAGATCAAAAAGGTCGGCCCGTTACTCGTTCATTTTTTGTTCTTTACTAACTGCGCAAAAAATGATTTAATACCTTTTAATTATTTTATTAGGAATTATAAACGCTACCAATGCCCTTTCCACCTCTGTTCCGGTCCCTGCTTTTAAGACTGGCGCGCGCGCCGATAAGGACTTCGCTTCCGGGCGTTTTTCAGCTAAATGATGAAAAATGATGAGTTTTCACGCGCTATTTCGAAGGTGTTATCAATGAATTCAAGCTGTTAAGTCCGGTCAGGGCCGAAAAAATAACGAGTTTAGGACGATATATGGATGATGGAATGATGAGTTTTCGACGATTTCCGGACGACTTTTTGACGAAGCAGGGATGGCGCCCGGATTTTATCCGCCCGGGCGGCCCCTGCCCTCACTTAGGAGTGATGCCCTTGAAACCCTTCCCTGCATTGACACAGGCGGAATGGGACTCTATCTCTTTTGCGGACTTTTTCACCGGCTAGGACAACAAGCAAAATCCATCAGCCGCCGGCCGTTTTCTTATCTTATTTCCAGGGTGCAACTGAATGTTGGAAGCCATCGCCAAGCGTCTGTTTGGCTCCGCCAACGAGCGTTATCTCAAAAAACTGGACAAGGACGTCCAGGCCATCAATGCGCTGGAGTCTTCGCTCGAAGCCTTGAGCGACGCCGATCTTGCCGCCCGCACGCCGTGGCTGAAAGACCGCCTGGGCAAAGGCGAAAGCCTGGATGACCTGCTGGTCGACGCCTTCGCCACCGTGCGCGAAGCCGCGAAACGGGTGTTGGGCGAGCGTCCCTTCGACGTGCAGTTGCTGGGCGGCATAATCCTGCATCGCGGCATGATCGCCGAGATGCGCACCGGTGAAGGCAAGACCCTGGTTTCCACCATGCCGGTCTACCTCAACGCGCTGAGCGGCGACGGCGTCCATGTGGTCACCGTCAACGACTATCTGGCCGAACGCGACGCCAAGTGGATGGGCGGCATCTTTAATCTTCTCGGCGTCAGCGTCGGCGTCATCACCAACGACATGGACGACATGCTGCGCAAGGAGGCCTACGCCGCCGACATTACCTACGCCACCAACAACGAACTCGGCTTCGACTATCTGCGCGACAACATGAAGTTTTCCCTCGAAGACATGGCGCAGCGCCCGTTCGCCTTCGCCATCGTCGATGAGGTCGATTCCATTCTGGTCGACGAGGCGCGTACGCCGCTGATTATCTCCGGCCCGACGGAAGACGTGTCCGACCTTTATGACGTCATCGACAAGCTGATTCCGAAGCTGACCGAGGACGATTACGAGAAAGACGAGAAGTCCCGCGCCGTGACCCTGACCGAGGCCGGCACGGAAAAGCTGGAACAGATGCTGAAAGATTCCGGCCAGATCACTGAAGGCAACCTGTATGACCTGAACAACGTGTCGCTGGTGCATCACGCCAACCAGGCGCTGCGCGCGCACACGCTGTTTCAGCGCGATACGGACTACATCGTCAAGGACAACAAGGTCATCATCATCGACGAATTTACCGGACGCATGATGGACGGGCGGCGCTATTCCGAAGGCCTGCACCAGGCCCTGGAAGCCAAGGAAAAGGTCGAAGTGCAGGTCGAAAACCAGACCCTGGCGTCGATCACGTTCCAGAACTTTTTCCGCATGTATCCGAAGCTGGCCGGCATGACCGGCACGGCGATGACCGAGGCCGGCGAATTCGCCGAGATCTACGGTCTGGACGTCATCGACATCCCGACCAACGTGCCGTGCCAGCGCCTGGATAACGACGACGAGGTCTACCGCACCATGGCGGAGAAGGACACCGCCATCATCAAGCTGATCGGCGAGTGCCAGGCGCGAAACCAGCCGGTGCTGGTCGGCACGGTCAGCATCGAGAAGTCGGAACATCTGGCCGACCTTCTGAAAAAGAACAAGATCACCCACAACGTCCTGAACGCGCGCTACCACGAACAGGAAGCCGTGATTATTTCCCAGGCCGGTGCGCCGGGCGCCGTCACCATCGCCACCAACATGGCCGGTCGCGGCACCGACATTCAGTTGGGCGGCAATGTGGATATGCGGATCAGTAACGAGGTCAAGGACAAGGAAGGCTCCGAAGCCTACGACAATAACGTGCGCCGCATTCGCGAAGAAGTGGCGGAGTACAGGAAGACCGTGCTGGAGGCCGGCGGGCTGATGGTGATCGGCACCGAGCGCCACGAAAGCCGGCGCATCGACAACCAGCTTCGCGGCCGCTCCGGACGCCAGGGCGATCCGGGGGCATCGAACTTCTTCCTGTCGCTGGAAGACGACCTGATGCGGATTTTCGGCTCCGAGCGCATCGACAGCATGTTGCAGAAGCTGGGGTTGGAGGACGGCGAGGCCATCATCCATCCGTGGGTCAACAAGGCGCTGGAAAAAGCCCAGCAGAAGGTCGAGGCGCGTAACTTCGAAATCCGCAAGAACCTGTTGAAGTTCGACGACGTGATGAACGACCAGCGCAAGGTCATCTATGAACAGCGCAAGGAACTGATGTCCGTCGAAGACGTCTCGGATGATGTCGCCGGGATGCGCGAACAGGTGCTCGACGACCTGATCGCCGACTGCATCCCCGAAAAGGCCTATGCCGAACAGTGGAACGTGGACAGGCTGCACGAAGAAGTGCTGCGCATTTTTGCCCTCGACATGCCGGTCGCCGACTGGGCCAAGGAAGAAGGCATCGCGGATGCGGAAATTCACGAGCGCATTGCAAAGGCCATCGACGAGCGCATGACCGCCAAGGCCGACACCTACGGAGCCGAGATCATGCGCGAGGTGGAAAAAAGCCTGCTGTTGCAGTTGCTCGATCAGCTCTGGAAAGACCATTTGCTCACGCTGGACCATCTACGCCAGGGCATCGGGCTGCGCGCCTACGCCCAGCGCGACCCGTTGAACGAATACAAACGCGAAGCCTTCAACCTGTTCGAGGAAATGCTGACCATGCTGCGCGAACGGGTGACGCAGGTGCTGTCGCACGTCGAGATGGAAGTGGAAGGTCTCGACGAGGCCCTGTTCAGCCGCCCCGAGCAGGAAATGGTGGAAACCCGCCAAGACCCCGCCTTCACCGGCGAGGCCTTTTTTGCCGGCGAGGACGATGAGGACTTCGATAGCGTGTTTGGCGAAGGGGAACTGGCCGGCACCGAACGAGTGGCCCAGGTGACCAGCCGCCAGGCGGCGGACACGGTCAACCCCGACGACCCCGCGACATGGGGCCGGGTGGCTCGCAATGCGGCCTGCCCGTGTAACTCAGGACGCAAATACAAGCACTGCCACGGCAAGGTTTAGATTTCGGGGGTCTCTTCCGGTTCCAGCACGGCGATCATGTTGGGCGTCCACACCACCGGGGTCACGGCGAGGGTTTTCGACAACACCCAGTGCAACGCGTCTTCGGCGATCCGCCTAAACGGGCTGCCCCGGCGCTGCGGCAAATAGGCCGTCGACCGGTAGCCCGCCGCCTGGCCCAACTGTTCCAGGCTATTGGGCGTAAAGGCGGTCTTGTGGGTGAGATCGGCGAACTGGTGGATGCCGCCCCACGGCGAAGACATATTGGGGACACGCACGACGACCCGGCCACCGGGGGACAGAACGGCCTTGATGGCGTTCAGAAGCCGGACCCCGTCACCGGCGGAGAAATGCTCCAACACGTCGAGCATGACGACGCAGTCGAATTTTCCTTCGGGATTTTCCCGAGCCAGAAAATCCCAGATATCGCCGGTGAAGACGCGGTCCTTAAGGCCCTCCTCCATGACGCCGACGGCATTGGCATCTTGCTCGACGCCCTGGAAACGAGTGACGCCCTTGCGGTTCAGGTAGGACAGGAATTCGCCCGTACCCGAGCCCAGTTCAAGCACCGCCGTATCCGTCGTGCAGTGGGCCGGCGTCCAGAATTCGCGGTCGTACCAGCGCATGTGTTTCGCCTTCACCACCGGCACTTCGTAACGCTTGAAGGTGGCGTAGACGTTGTAGAAATCCTCGGGAGTGTCGTAGGCCATACCCTTGTATCCGATATTTTTCCGGCCGCCTCAAGGGGCAAGCGGAACGTTGGACTGCAAGAGTCCGTGTTGTATGATCGCCCCATGACTGAGCCCGATCCCTGGGACCGCATCACCGTCGTCCTGGTCACCCGAAATTCCGAAGCCATCCTGCCGTCGTCGCTGGGCTCGCTGGCGCGCGCCAAGCGCATCATCCTGCTCGACGCCATGAGCACCGACAACACCGTCGCCGTCGCTCAAGCTTGCCGCCCGGGCGTTGAGGTTTTGTCCCTGACCGAGGACCGGGGCCTGGGCCAAGCCACCAACAAGGGCTTCGCACTGGCCGAAACCGAATACGTGCTCAACATCAATCCCGACACACGGATGCCGGACGGCTGCATCGAACAACTGGTCCGGACGGCCGACGCCAACCCCAATGCCGCCGGAATCGCCCCGCTGCTGACCAATGCCAACGGCGACGTGGACTTGAGCGTCATGGGGGCCTGGGAGCGCCACCACCACGCCATCGCCGTGCCGCCGGACGGTCCGTTTTGCACCTGGTTCCTGACCGGCGCCGTGGTTCTGTGGCGGCTGGAAGCGTTCCGCGATATCGGCGGCTTCGATGAGACTATCTTTCTTTATAATGAAGATACCGACCTCAGCGTGCGGGCCATGCAGAAGGGCTATCCCCTGATCGTCGAGCCGGCGGCGCTGGGCGATCATTTCGGCGGCCATTCCGAGGAAATGACCCTGAAAAGCCGCATCCGCCGCGACAGAAACATGATGTGGGGGCATTTGAACTACGAGAGAAAATACGCCGGCGCCGAAGAAGCCGAGCGCATCGCCCGTGCCGCCGTCCGGCGTTGCTGCGGCGAAGCGCTGATAGGGTTCCTGACGCTCAGGCCTAAAAAATTCCTGACCAACGTCGCAAAAGCAAAGGCGGCGTATGCGTTTCTTAAAGGCGGTTCGCCCTGGGGACGATAATCGTCAGCTAAGACCTTTGGAGCCCATTTCCAGGAACTTCTCGCGGCGTTTGGTTTTCAAAACACCGCCGTCCAGCCCGGCAAGACTTGCCAGCGCGTCTTCGATCGCACTGCCGACGGAGTCGATGGCCGCCTTGGGTGTCCGGTGTGCACCGCCTAAGGGTTCGGGAATGATCGTATCGATCACGCCCAGTTCCAAAAGGTTCTCCGCCGTAAGCTTCAGGGCTTCCGCGGCTTCTTCGGCACGTTCGCCGTCGCGCCACAAAATCGACGCACAGCCCTCCGGGGATATCACCGAATAGACCGCGTGTTCCTGCATCAGAACCTTATTGGCGGCAGCCAAAGCCATGGCGCCGCCGGAGCCGCCCTCGCCGACGATGACGCTGATCATTGGAACCTTGAGAGCGATGCAGGTTTCAATGCTGCGCGCGATGGCTTCGGCCTGTCCGCGCGCCTCGGCATCGACACCGGGATAGGCGCCAGGCGTATCGACCAGGGTTATTACCGGCAGGTTGAAGCTGTCCGCCATTTTCATTAGACGCTGTGCCTTGCGGTAACCTTCCGGCCGGGCCATGCCGAAATTGTGCCTAAGGCGGCCGTCCGTCCCAGAGCCCTTCTCGTTTCCGATGACGACGACCGATGCGCCCCGAAAACGCCCCAGCCCGCCGACGATAGCCGGGTCTTCGGCAAACTGCCTGTCGCCGGCAAGCGGCGTGAAATCCTCGATCAGGCCAGCGATATAATCGACCGTATGCGGGCGGTCATGATGGCGCGCCACTTGCGTTTTCTGCCACGGAGTCAGCTTGGTGTAGACCTGAACCAGAAGCTTATCGACCTTGTCCTGAAGGCGGGAGACTTCATCGGCGATGTTGACATCGCCGGACCCGGTCAGGTGCCTGAGCTCCTCGATCTTGCCTTCCAGTTCCGCGATGGGTTTTTCGAATTCGAGATAATTATGCATGGCGCTTCTGTAACACAGTATGAACGGGTACAAAAGCAAAGGGCGGCAGGAAAATTCCAACCGCCCCTGTGACTTTATACGCAACCTGTTCGGGAAAAATTTCTAGCCTGCGGCTTTGATTTGCTCGGCCTTCTGAACCATCACTTCGGCCTGCTTGATGGAGGCGATATCGATCAGGCGGCCATCCAGCGCGACCGCGCCCTTGCCTTCCTTCTGAGCCTGTTCCATGGCTTCGATAATACGCTGCGCCTTGGTAACGTCTTCCTCGCTGGGGCTGAACAGGTCGTTGGCCAGCTCGACCTGGCTCGGATGGATCGCCCATTTGCCTTCACAGCCCAGCGTTGCGGACCTATTGGCCTGCGCCGCGTAACCATCGGTGTCAGAAAAATCGCCGAATGGGCCATCGATGGGACGAAGCCCGTACTTGCGTGCGGCTATGACCATTTTAGATACCGGATAATGCCACATATCGCCCCAATGGACATCGCGATTGCCGTTCTCGTCCGGATCGGTGAGGACATGGTAGTCCTTGTTGGGACCGCCGATAACCGTGGTCCGCGCCTTTGTCGATGCGGCATAATCGGCAACCCCGAAATGCAGCGACTCATTTCGTTTCGACGCCCCGGCGATTTCGTCAACGTTGGCCATGCCGAGCGCCGTTTCGATAATCATCTCGAAACCGATACGCTTTTCCAGTTTCATGTTGTCTTCGATCTGGGTCACCAGCATGTCCAGCGCGTAAATATCGGCCGCCGTCCCCGCCTTGGGAATCATGATCAGGTCAAGATGCTGCCCGGCCTGTTCAATAATATCGACGACATCGCGGTACATATAATGAGTATCGAGACCATTGATCCGGATCGACATGGTCCGTCCGCCCCAATCCAGGTCATTCAGGGCCTCGATGATATTCTTGCGCGCCGGCACCTTGTCGTCCGGCGCCACTGCGTCTTCCAAATCCAGAAAAATCACGTCGGCGGGGCTGCTGGCGGCCTTTTCCAGGAATGTCGGGTTTGAGCCCGGAACCGCCAATTCGGAGCGATTGAGGCGGGCCGTGCATTGCTCGACAATGGTAAAACTCATAAATGTCTCCTCGGTATTGTCCCGGCCAATCGGACCGGTTATTCGGAAATTTTATAATTTATTGATGGTCACTGTCCCCCATAGCACCAGGAAGAGTCAATAATCTTGTGCAACTGCGAACAAAGATAAAAACAAGGCGAGGTAACGCAAAACACCGGAGTTCTTTTGCACTGCAACAGAGCGAATTAAAGGGGTTTTCGAAACCCTTCGAGGATGTGCTACAACCCCTAAAACCAATACATAAAACCCATCCCCAGGAGTTTCCCATCCATGAGCGACAAACCCGTTATTCTAGTTACCCGAAAACTGCCCGAGGCGGTTGAGGCCCGGCTAAGCCGGGATTACGAACCTCGGCTTAATCCCGAAGATGTCCTTTATTCCAAGGACGAAATCATCGAACGCGCCACAGGCGCCCAAGGGATACTCCCTTGCCACACGGAACATTTTACCGCCGACGTCATCGAACGCCTACCCGAAGAAATCAAGATCATCGCCAATTTTTCCGTCGGCTTCGACCATGTGGATATCGGCGCGGCCAAGAAGCGCGGCCTGGTCGTGACCAACACGCCCGACGTTCTGTCGAACGCCACCGCCGAGTTGACCATGATGTTGATGATCGGTGCCGCCCGGCGCGCCAGCGAAGGTGAAAAACTGGTCAGAACCCGGTCGTGGAAAGATTGGAGCCCGGCATTCATGGTCGGTGTCGATGTGACGGGCAAGCGTTTGGGAATTCTCGGCATGGGCCGTGTCGGCCAAGTTACGGCAAAGCGCGCCCGGGGTTTCGACATGGAAATTCACTATCACGATGTCCGCCGTCTGCCGCCGGAAATGGAAGAAGGCGCCATTTTTCACGAGACCCTGGAAGACATGCTGCCCCTTTGCGATTTCATCTCCATTCATTGCAACGCGACGCCGGAAACGACGGGATTGATGAATGCCGAGCGCTTCAGTCTGCTTCCCGACGGGGCCATATACGTAAACGCGGCACGGGGCGCCATTCACGACGACGACGCCCTGATCGGAGCGCTTCAATCCGGCAAGCTGTGGGCCGCAGGCATTGACGCCTACAACAACGAGCCAAACATCGATGCGCGCTTTGCCGAACTTCCCAACACCTTCTTGATGCCCCACATAGGCAGCGCCACAATCGAGACCCGCGACGCCATGGGCTTTCGGGCGCTCGACAATCTGGATGCCTATTTCAAGGGTGACGAGCCGGGCGACCGGGTCGCTTAAGGCTATTATTTATCCCTTAAATCAAAGGCCTGCATACCGTCGCATTAGCCAGTTGCGATATGGCATATGGTATGCCAAGCTTCGTTGAGCCGAAGGAGTGGACCTTCGGTGAAACAAGGGCCGGGCCTTTGGCCCTTGTTGTAAGCTTGTTATTAAGAGTGTGGAGTTAAGGGGAGAGGGAGAAGAGTGCGCGCCGCCATTTTTCGAAGGCCGTACTGTCTTATAAATTCACTTGCCATCCGATGGCTGATGCTGAAAAGTATTGGCAGTAAGAGTTGTCTTGCAGCACGACGCAGACAACTGGGGAGAGTCGGGGCACAGTGAGTTTAAATTCACAGTTTCCCCAAATTTGTACAACACTCCGATGCTGTGGCTTTACCTTGCTGCCTTGGGTTTGTTGTTCGCTTTTATAAGTCGAAAATTCCAAAGGGAGGAATCAAAGATGACGACCAAGAAATCTAAAGTTTCGCGCCGGAAGTTTTTGAAAACGGGCGCTGTGGCCGCTGGTGCCGGTGCTGCCACCTTGGCAATGCCGAACGTGTCCATGGCCAAGACCACGACCCTGAAAGTCCAGGCGGCCTGGGGCGGCGGTATTTTCCTTGAAAATGCCAAAAGCTATGTTGACCGCGTCAACAAAATGGCCGGCAAGAACCTGAAGATCGACCTGCTGTCTGTTAACTCCGTTGTCAAAACCAGTCAGATGCAGGATGCCGTCCACCGTGGCGTTCTCGACGGCGCCCACTATGTGCCGGCGTACTGGTATTCCAAGTCGAAAGCGGCGTCCCTGTTTGGCACCGGCCCCTGCTTTGGCTGGTCGGCGCAGGAACTGCTCGGCTGGATCCACTATGGCGGCGGCATGGGCCTCTTCAATGAATTGATGGGGTCCCTAGGCCTGAACCTGGTCAGCTTCTTCAACAGCCCGATGCCGGCGCAGCCGCTGGGGTGGTTCAAGGAACAGATCAAGAGCTCATCCCAGATGAAGGGCCTGAAGTACCGGACCGTTGGTCTGGCTGCTGACGTTCTTCTGGAAATGGGCATGTCGGTCGTTCAGCTTCCGGGTGGCGAAATTCAGCCTGCCATGAAGAGCGGCCTGATCGATGCCGCCGAGTTCAACAACCCGACGTCTGACAGCGACTTCGGCATGCAGGACGTTTCCAAGCACTATCACCTGGCCAGCTTCCACCAATCCCAGGAAGCTTTCGAAGTCACCTTCAACAAGAAGAAATTCAATTCCCTGTCGAAGGAACTTCAGTCGATTTTGGAATACGCTTCCGAAGCCGAGAACTCCAACTTCTACTGGCACAACACCCTTCGCTATGCCGACGACCTGATCAAGCTCAAGGAAAAGCATGGCGTCAACGTCTACCGTACGCCTGACTCGGTCATGAAAGACCAGCTGGCGGCGTGGGATGTCGTTATCGCCCGGCTCGAGAAGGAAGATGCGTTCTTCGCCAAGGTGGTCAAATCGCAGAAAGACTATGCCAAGAAGGTGATGAACTACCTGCTTCTGAACCAGCCGGATTACAGCCTGGCTTACAAGCACTACTTCGGTTGATCCGAAGTCTCGGTTTTTGCGTGATTTATATGCAAGACTGAACGGATATGGAGGGACAGCCGGAAGGCTGTCCCTCTAATATCTCCACCAGCCGCACACCAGGCCCAAAGTCGGGAGAATTTGAAACGTGACATCCATTATTCATGCCATTGAAGAGCTCAGCATCTGGATTGGGCGCGCTTTTGGCTGGTGTATTCTTATTTTGACCCTTTCGGTCGCCTATGAGGTTTTTGTCCGGTACGTGCTTAACGCGCCGACCGTCTGGGTTTTCGACATGATGGTTCAGATGTACGGCGCCCTGTTCCTGATGGCCGGGCCTTATGCCCTGGCGCAGGACACCCATGTCCGTGCGGATGTGGTTTACCGCCTGCTGCCAGTCCGCTGGCAGGCCCGAATTGACTTACTCTTATATCTCGTCTTCTTTTTTCCCGGCATGGCCGCCCTGATGTGGTACGGCTGGGAAATCGCCATGGACTCCTGGCGCTACAAGGAGGTCAGCTGGAATAGCCCGGCCCGTATTCAGATTTATTTCTTTAAAACCCTGATCCCGTTGGCTGGCGGTTTGTTCATCATCCAGGGGGTTGCCGAATGCATGCGCTGTTATTTAGCGATTAAGGAGAACAAATGGCTTGCACGGCTGAAGGATGCCCGTGAAACGGATGAAATTTTAAAAGATCAGGCGACAGCGCTTCAGATTAAAAAAGAGCTTCTTAATTAATCCTTCTTTTTTTCAACAAACTTATCAGTGTAAGACGGAGCATTCGGCGGAATGACGAACCCAGAAGTAGCAATTCTCATGCTATCCCTATTTATCGTGATGGTGTTGCTCGGTTTCCCCGTGGCCTTCACACTGCTCGCCATGGGTGTCGGCTTTGGCTATTACGCCTACTACGAAGCCGACAGCATCGAGACGATCGCCGATGTCCTGAACAACAAAATCTTCTATCTGTTGAACCAGAACACCTATTCGGTAATGGAGAACGACACCTTGGTGGCGATCCCGCTGTTCCTGTTCATGGGCTATGTGGTTGAGCGTGCCGACATCGTCAACAGGCTGTTCTACTCGCTGCAAATGGCAGCCCGGAACCTGCCGGGGTCCATGGCCATTGCGGCCCTGGTTACGTGCGCCGTTTTTTCAACGGCCAGCGGCATCGTCGGCGCGGTCGTCACCCTGATGGGGCTTCTGGCGTTTCCGGCCATGGCCAGGGCGGGCTATAATAAGAGCTTCGCGTCCGGCGTTATCTGCGCCGGCGGCACACTTGGTATTTTGATTCCACCCTCCATCATGTTGATCGTCTATGCGGCGATCGCCGAACTGTCCCCATTGCGGCTCTATGCGGCCGCCATGTTCCCGGGGCTCATTCTAGCCGGGTCATATATTGTATACGTTATTATTCGCGTCACGATAAATCCGTCTATTGCGCCGAAACCGCGCGAAGAGGATATTCCGCCCAGGCGCGTTGTCTATTGGCAGCTTCTGACCTCCTTCGTTCCATTGACGTTGCTTATTATGCTGGTGCTGGGATCCATCCTCGGCGGCCTGGCGACGCCGGCGGAAGCCGCCGCCATGGGGGCTTTCGGCGGGCTCTTGCTGGCAGCGGTCTATCGCTCTCTCAGCTGGATCATGCTTAAAGAGTCCATCCACCTGACCGCGAAGGCGACGGCCATGGTCTGCTGGCTGTTTGTCGGCTCCTGGACCTTTGCCTCGGTATTCTCATACTTGGGCGGACACGAAATCATCGAACATTTCATTCTTGGCTTCAACCTGGCGCCCTGGCAGTTCCTGATCCTGGTGCAGGTCATCATCTTCCTTCTGGGATGGCCTCTGGAATGGTCGGAAATCCTGATCATCTTCGTGCCGATCTTCCTGCCCATGCTGCCCACCTTCGGGGTAAATCCCTATTTCTTCGCGATGCTGGTTGCGCTTAACCTGCAAACATCGTTCCTGACCCCACCCATGGCCATGTCCGCCTACTACCTAAAAGGGGTGTTGGGCAAGGCGATCGAACTGATGGACATTTTCCGAGGCATCATGCCTTATCTGGCGATCGTCATTGGCGTCATGGTTCTGATGTACCAGTACCCGGGGATCGCGCTGTGGCTGCCGGATTACCTGTTTGGCAAATATATCCAGTAGGGCCGCATGTAATGAGATATTCTGTAAAGAAAATGCGAGTCGGATTTAGGAAGTGAAACCATAATGTCGCAAGATACCATTGAAAAAATTTTCGGATTGCTCGCGTTTATAATAGTCAGCATTTTTGTTCTCGGCTTGGCCGAAGGCATATCTTCCGGTTTCGCGGGATTTTGGGGCGGCCTGCCTTTTTGGATTATCTGCTTCACTATTCTGCCGCTGATTTTTTATGACTACTGGGAATCGTGCTTCCGGAAGAAATAGGGAGCGTCATCACATGACACTGGTAGAACTTTCAGCCGCCGAAGCCATTGAGAAAATCCGCGACGGGGAAATCACCTCCGAAGAACTGGTCCAGGCCTGTCTTGACCGGATAGAACAGGTCGATGGCGATATCGAAGCCTGGGCGCATCTGAACCCAGACTTTGCCCTTGAACAGGCCCGTTTCCGGGACAAGCAAAGGGCGGACGGTAAAGCCCTGGGACCGCTGCACGGCATTCCCGTCGGCGTAAAGGACATCTTCGATTCCGAAGGCTACCCGACGGAAAACGGCACGACCCTCGATTCCGGACGCCAGCCCTATATGGACTGCCGGGTCATCACCCTGCTGCTGGAAGCCGGCGCCGTTCTCATGGGAAAAACCGTGACCACGGAACTGGCCGTATTCGGTCCTGGAAAAACCAAGAACCCTCATAATCCTGCCCACACGCCCGGCGGCTCATCGAGCGGTTCCGCCGCCGCCGTGGCCTCTTATATGGTTCCGCTAGCCGTCGGCAGCCAGACCAACGGCTCCACCATCCGCCCGGCATCGTTCTGCGGCATCGTCGGCTTCAAGCCTACGCACGGCCTGATCCCCCGGACCGGCGTTCTTTGCCAGTCGCCACCTCTGGACACGATCGGCACCTTTGCCCGTTCCATTGAAGATGTCGCGTTGGTGACGGAAACCCTGGCCGCGTATGATCCCGGCGACAGCGATACACGCCCCCATGCCCGCCCGCCGCTCGCCGCCGTTGCCATGGACGAGCCGCCCATGGAGCCGGTATTGGCTTTTTCCAAAACCCCGGTTTGGGATCAGGCTGATGAGTCTACACAGGACGCCTTTGGCGAACTGGTGGACGTTCTGGGCGACGAATGCAGCGAACTGTTCCTGCCTGAGGCCTTCAATCAGGTCGTCGAAATGCACAACAACGTCATGTGCGCCGATCTGGCGAAAAATTTCGCAGGCTATTACGAGCGTAGTAAAGACGATTTAACCGACAGGCTTTGTGCGATGATCGAGGAAGGCCAAAAGGTCACCGCCGTCGATTACAACAGGGCGATGGATTTACGGGCCGAGTTGAATTTGGAGCTCGACGCTCTGTTCGAAAACTATGACGCGATCATCGTGCCCGCCACGCCCGGAGAAGCGCCTGCCGGGCTGGATGCCACCGGCAGCCCCATTTTCAACACGCTTTGGACCTTTTGCGGAACGCCGGCTGTGAGCTTGCCGTTGATGGAAGGTCCCAATGGCCTGCCCTTAGGCGTGCAACTGGTCGGCCAACGGGGTGACGACGCAAGGCTGCTCCGCACAGCCACCTGGCTGACGAAACGCCTAGCCTAAATACATTAGGTATTTCACGACCTATTTCTTTGAAATGATCGCCAAGGGATGCGCCTGCCCGACAAGGGATTTCAGCCTCTCATCCAGAACATGGGTGTAGATTTGCGTCGTTGCGATATCGGCGTGTCCCAGCATCTGCTGTAAAGATCTCAGGTCCGCGCCGTTGGCCAGAAGATGACTGGCAAAGGAATGGCGCAGCACATGCGGTGAAACCCGGCTTGGCGGCAGGCCCGTTTCCACGGCCAGGTCTTTCAGCATCTGCGACAGCCGGGCCCGGGTCAGGTGGCCGTCCTTGGATCGGGACGGGAACAATCGGTTGCGCATCACCGGCGTCGCACCCTTTAGCGGAATAAACGTTTCGCGGACCGCCAGATACTCTTCAAGCGCCTCTCGGGCAGGGTCGCTCATGGGCACCATCCGCTCCTTGTCCCCCTTGCCCAGCACCACAAGCACTTGCTTATCCCGGCTGATCGCCGACAGCGGCAGCCCGACCAGTTCGGAAACCCTGAGCCCGGTGGCGTATAAAATTTCCAGCAAGGCCACAATTCTCAGACCCTCGCGCCCAGACCTGGCCCTGGCCGCCGCCAACAAATCCTCGACTTCCATTTCGCTGAGAAATTTCGGAATCCGCCGGCCTTGTTTGGGGCTGTCCAGCGCCGCCGTGGGGTCATCGTCGCGCACCCGCTCGGCATAGAGATAGCGAAAGAACTGGCGCAGGGTGGAAAGACGCCGGGCACTGGTACCCGTCGCCAAGCCTGCCTCGGACAAGGACTTCAGGTACTGGCGGATGATGGCCTGACTGGCGTCTTCGGCATCACGGCTGCGTGCCTTGGCGAAGGCAGAAAAATGTTTGAGGTCGCGGCCATAGGATTCAATGGTGTTGCGGGCAGCCCCTTCGGCGGCCAGCTTGTCCAGGAACATTTCAACCTGCGGCGACATCCCGTTTTGCTCCGCTGCAGCCCCGGGGGAATGTCCTCCCCCGGACGCACCGCCGGTATGCCGCCGGGCGTTCACAAACCTGCGGCCAATACCGCTTCCACCGACATGGAGCGGGCTTCTTTTTCGAATCCGGCGGCCCTTAGGCTGATAAGAACCTGGCGCAGCACAAGGGAATCGGCCCCGGCCGGGCCATCATCGCCAAGCGCCAAAAGCGCCAGCAACACTGTTTCCGCGAGGCGGCTCTTCGGCTTTAGCGCCGAAGCCGCCGGCGCGGATGCCGGAACGGTGGTAGAGGGTGGAACGACATCGCCGCTCTCGGGCGAGACCTCGAACGGGACTCCGTTTGCCGACGCCGTTTTGGTTTTCTCAGGCTTTGCCGACACCGCGTCCGTCGCCTCCATCAGGCGGTACCAAAGCGCCGCCTCGGGCATGGAGACCATGCGGCGTTCCCCGCCGGTCGCCAGTTTGCTCCAGGCATCAGCCGGAACCGGCTCGCCTAAAGCATCGAACAGGGAATACAACAGAGCCGCATCCTGCCCCGCCCCTTTCCGGTCCTTGATGGTTGCCCACCAGGACGAAAGTTTACCCGTATGCCACTCGTCCGCTTCCGACGATCCCATCAGGCGCACCACTGGCATAAGTTGGGTGATCGCCTGGGCGGCTTCTTTATTGAATAACGCGCTGGCCCGCATCAGGGCGAACCAGGATTCGGCGGATACCGTCTCGCCGACCAGCAACAACCCGCGAACGGCTTCCGGCGCGAACCACAACAGTTCGGCGGACGGCGGGATGGATTTGAGAACTGGCAAAAACACACGGACCACCGACGAATAGCGTCCCTCCTCGCGCCCGAGCGCCATTGCCCGCGCAACAACCTCGGCCTGGGCTGTCGGCACCGTTTGGGTCAACGATGTGTGATAGAGAAGTGCGCGGGTCATCGGCCCACCCTTGGATTCTGCGCGGGACAAGGGATTGGCCAGGTCTTCGCCGGAGAAAGAAACGATCGAATACAACTGGCGCAGCGAATCGACCGGCAACGCACCGGCGGCTTCGGCCCTTTCCGCGGCTTCTAGGCGGATTTCCACCGGCGCATTGGGGCTGATGGCGATCGTCCGGAACACACCGGGGCGGTTGGTGGAAATCACATCCTGAGGCAGTTTCGCCTTGGCCACCCTGGCCATGGCCAGGGTCAGAGGCGTCGGCTCGGTAAGGCTTTTGATCTCCGGCGGGGTCCCGGCAGCCAGGGATTCGATCAGCGAAAAGAAGACCTCATCCTGTTCCCCGGTTTCCCGCATGATGGAAACGCCCAACGCCGCCTTGTCGTGTTCGCCGGCCAGGGCCTGGCAAAACAAAAAGACTTTCTGCCAGAAGGGATTGTTCTGGCCCCGGATTTCACCGCCCGCCAGCGCGCAAGCCCGCGCGTTGTCATTGGCCAGAAACCGGGTTTCCGTTTCGATGCGAACCAGTTCTGGATTTTCCGCACGGCCCGGCGTTGCATTCAAAAGCGTGTTGACGGCGACCGGGTCACCCATGGCCGCCAGCAGCCGCGCCCGAACCGCGACAAGGCTTGCTGTTTTTGTTTTCCCTTCCGGAATCCGGGCGACACTCAACAGCATCCGGCGCATCAGACCCCGCATGGTGACAGACGACGCATTGACCGGCAGTTTCGGCAACAACCGCTCGACGATGGCGCGATCCGTACCCAGCCACATATCCACCCCGAACCCGCCATGTTCCGCGGTCAACGTTCCGGCTGTGTCGGGGTCAATGGTTTGCAGACTGTCGACCTGAACGCCGCTGCCCCTGCCTGGAGATGATCCTGTAGGGGCCTTGGGCAGAGCCAGGAGTGGCGCCCCTTTGCCGATGGCGGCCGGGTCTTTCGCCGGGTCAGGAACAACAAGGGTCGGCGCGGGCGCAACGGACGGAGCCGACAACAGCGGCGCCGGTGCCGGAGCCGAAGCGGTGGGTGGCGCCAGTTTCTGCGGCGGCGACAAAGGAACGGGTTTGATGCCCGGAACAAAATCCTTGCCAGCATCCTGAGCCGCGGCAAAGGGTATGGACAGGCTAACAGAGACCGGGACCGCCAACGCCAATAACACCGTGGCGAAGGAAAGGGCCAAGGGACGGTTACATTTAACGGGGGAAACGGTCATCCGGAAGGACTCTTTCGACATTTTTGACAGGAGGCGGAATATCCCAGGTGGCCAGGAACACCGCGCCACCAACAAGGCTCAGGAAAGCCACGACAAGGACGAACCTTGATATGTTCTTCATTCTTGGTGCAACCTTTGATCCTGTTCCAGGATTTCCAATGAATTAAAAATGATCGGCCCTCTGTATGATCTTACGCTGTCATCTAACGACAGCGGATATTGTTTATGCTAGGTTTCGACTATGGCATTTTTTCGGCAGGCCGGCGATCGGGAGTTTATCGGCTTGAGCAAGCGCTTTCAACGACCTAGCACCCTTGCCATAGAGGTTTTGGGGAATAATTTCTTTTTTCAGGCATGACTGCTGAACCATCGTCACATTCGCAAAGGTCCATTGTTCTGGTTGGCCTCATGGGGGCCGGGAAAACCAGGGTCGGACAGAGGCTTGCCGACTTGCTGGCTATGGAATTTACCGATGCCGACGAGGAAATCACCAAGGCCGCCGGGCGTTCCGTCGAGGATATTTTCGAGGAATACGGCGAGGAAGCCTTTCGCGACTGTGAAGAACGGGTTATTCAGCGGCTCCTGGAGGAAAAACCCAGGGTTTTGGCGACCGGCGGCGGAGCGTTCATGAATTCAAGAACCCGCAGTCATATCGGTGAGCACGCTATTTCGATCTGGCTGCGCGCCGATCTGGACGTTCTGGTCCAGCGCACAAGCCGCCGGGGTGGCCGGCCTTTGTTGAAAAACAAGGACCACCGGGCCACCTTGGCAAAATTGATAGAAGAGCGTTACCCCGTGTACGCCGAAGCCGATATTGTCGTCGATTCGCGCGAGGACGGCCCGGACGTTACCGCCCGTGATATTAAAAAGGCCCTGGAAACGTATTCCCCTCCGGCCACGAAGGAAGCCCCTTAATGAGTTCCGAACACGATACCCTTAGCGTTGATCTTGGCCCGCGCAGTTACGACATCCTCGTCGGGGAAGGATTGCTTGGCCAGGCCGGGCCGCTGGTTGCGCCCGTGATGAGCCGCCCCAGGGCCGTGCTCATCACCGACGAGAACGTCGAAAGGTACTGGCTGGAAACGGTCGAGGACTCTCTCTCCGCCGTTGCTATCGATTTTCAGACCATCGTCCTGGAACCCGGCGAGCAAACCAAGGATTACGCCCACGCCGAAACCCTGACGGGCCAATTGCTGGACCTTCGCGTTGAACGTTCGACGACCCTGATTGCCCTGGGCGGCGGCGTGATCGGGGACTTGGTTGGCTTTTGCGCCGCTATAACGCTTCGTGGGCTCGATTTCGTGCAAATGCCGACAACCCTTCTGGCGCAGGTCGACAGCTCCGTCGGTGGCAAGACGGGAATCAACATGCCGCAGGGCAAAAACCTGATCGGCGCGTTTCATCAGCCGCGCCTTGTGCTGGCCGACATCGGCGCACTGGATACCCTGCCCGCCCGTGATTTGCAGGGCGGATACGCCGAAGTGGTCAAATACGGATTGATCAACGATGCCGGCTTCTTCAAATGGCTGGAAAGCCATGGGGCCGGCGTTGCCGGCGGCTCTGAAAACAGGGACGTGCAGGCCCAACGCCACGCCGTATTGACCAGCTGCCGGGCCAAGGCCGCTATTGTCGCCGCGGATGAAACCGAACAAGGCGTCCGCGCTTTATTGAACCTCGGCCATACCTTCGGCCATGCGCTGGAAGCCAAAACCGGGTATGGCGATGCCCTGACCCATGGGGAATCGGTGGCCATCGGCATGGCCATGGCGTTCGATCTGTCCGTTCGCATGGGCCTTTGCCCCGAGGACGACCGCGACCGGGTTAAGAAACACCTTTCCGGCTCTTGCCTGCCGATCGATTTGAAGGGCTTAAGGAACGATGGCTGGTCCGCGTCCCAACTGATCGACCTGATGGGCCAGGACAAGAAAGTCGCGGGCGGAAAGTTGACGTTCATTCTCGCCCGAGGCATCGGCCAGTCATTCATCACCGATGAGGTGGACCTGGCCGACGTGAACGGCGTTCTCGAAGATTACCTGAAAACCTGAATAAACGCGGGACGGGGGCGAAACATTCACCCCACGGACCGGGAAACACCTTTTCTCTTCACCTTGCAAGCACCGGGTAACCCAATGCTCACCACCCTTATCATCATTGCCTTTCTGCTGGTTCTGTCGGCCTTCTTTTCCGGCTCGGAAACCGCCCTGACCGCCGCGTCCCGCCCGGTCATGCATCAACTTGAGCGCAACGGCAATCAGCACGCCGAAATCGTCAACCGATTGTTCGATCACAAGGAACGCCTGATCGGCGCAATCCTGCTCGGCAACAATCTGGTCAATATTTTTGCTTCCGCCCTGGCCACCAGTCTGTTGCTTTTTACCTTCGGTGATGCCGGTGTCGCCTATGCGACCATTGTGATGACCCTGTTGATCCTGGTGTTCTCAGAAATTCTGCCCAAGACCTATGCCATCAAAAACGCCAACCAGATGGCGTTGGCGGTCGCCCCCACCATCAGGGCGTTGGTCTGGTTTCTGACTCCGTTTACCACCACCATCAATTCCGTTGTGCGCGGCCTGCTCAAAATGTTCGGCGTCGATTACCATGCCGAAGATGTCTTCGGTTCCGGGGCGGAAGAATTGCGGGGCGCCATCGAACTGCATGCCGGCGAAGACAAAAGCATCAAACAGGAACGCGACATGCTGCGAAGCATTATGGAGCTTGGCGAGGTCCAGGTCGGCGAAATCATTATCCACCGGAAGAACGTAAGCGCCATAAACGTCGACCTGGCGCCCGACCAACTGGTGGCCGAAGTCCTGGAAAGCCCTTATACGCGCCTGCCCCTGTGGCAGGACGACCCCGACAACATCGTCGGGGTCTTGCACGTCAAAGCGCTGTTACGGGAAATCCGGAACCTGGGGGAAGACTTGAGCGGTCTGGACGTGCGCGCCCTCGCCGCCGATGCGTGGTTCATTCCGGAACAGACCCTTCTGGTGGACCAGTTGGAAGCCTTCCGCAAACGCCGCGAACACTTCGCCCTTGTCGTCGATGAATACGGCAGCCTGATGGGCGTGGTGACGCTCGAGGACATCATTGAGGAAATCGTCGGCGACATAGACGACGAACACGACGTTTCCGTCTCGGGTGTCAGACCAAAGCCCGACGGCAGCTATCTGGTCGATGGAACGGTCACGATCCGCGACCTAAACCGCGAATTCGAATGGGATCTTCCCGACGAGGAGGCATCCACCCTGGCGGGCCTTGTGTTGCATGAATCCCGGCGCATTCCCGGGATAGGACAACGTTTCCTGTTTCACGGCTTCCGTTTTGAAATTGTCAGCCGCCACCACCACCAGATTACACGGGTACGGCTGACCCCGCCCGCGGAAACAAGCGATTCGCAGTAACCATAAAATCCAGATGGAATTGCTTACGCCTTGTTATATCGGCGCTTTCCTCAACCCTCTTGCGCGTCCCCCCCTGACCTGCCCTAAAATTAGGAAGACGTCTTTCTAAGGACCCAATTTTAGAAGGAATGAGGCCATGCAACGCCGGATAATGCCTGACATTATAAAAAAACAGGCCATCAGTTCGCTGAAGCCGGACAATACCGTTATCGAAGCCGCGACCATGATGACCAGTGCCAATGTCGCCGCCATCATCATTCTGGACAATGACGGTAAACTGGTTGGCATCGTTACCGAACGGGACCTGACCCGGCGCGCCATCGCCAAAGGACTGGAGCCCAAGGAAACGCTGCTTAGTGACATCATGACCGCCAACCCCGACACCCTGGCGCCCGATGATTCTGCCGGCGACGCCCTGGAACTGATGCAGTCGCGCCATTACCGTCACCTGCCGGTGGTGGATGGGGGCATATGCGTC